>Ga0209589_1000166_pt1 | contig 74564 bp, 29 predicted proteins | sample CowpeawhiteBW_FD_187525 | JGI IMG/M metagenome (GOLD analysis project Ga0209589, IMG submission 187525) | Root nodule microbial communities of legume samples collected from California USA - Cow pea white BW (SPAdes) (version 2) | ecosystem: Host-associated > Plants > Roots > Nodule | place: USA... | reverse complement strand
ATAAAAAAATTTTTCACAATATATATATATATATATATATATATATATATATAATAAATTAAGTAATAGAAAAAACAAGAACAATTAATATAAATATATTCACATTATCTTAAACCTAGAACATTATAAGCCAATAAAAAGTATTTTTTACATCATTATATAAAATTTATTCTTTTAGTGTACATTTTTTTTTTCAATTTTATTCAAGATAATTATATTATTTAAATGATTATATGTAATATCTAATTTTATACAGTCATGATTATATAAATAAGTATTGTTAAATATCTAAAAATATTATATAATTATTTTTTTTTAAATATATATATATATATATATATATGAATATTATATTTTGAAGTTATATTAAGTTATCCGATACATAAAAGTGGGTAAATTGAAACCATATTGGAAATATGTTTATAATTTCAATCTATATAATTAAAAATATTTATTTGTTGAAAGCAAAAAATATCAAGTAATATTGAAAAAAAAATGAAAATGTGTGAAAATTGAAAAGGCAGTTGAGAGAGAAAGGGAAAGTGAACCGCCATAACTAAGGGGAAAATGACAAATATGCCATCGGAAAAAGTGGATATATGCAAAAATAAACCATCCATCTAACCCTAGCAACCAGCGCCTTCTTCTACTTCCTCCCACCCACACTGCTGCCGTCTATTCTGTTTCAGTCTTTCCGCTTTCCATCACCCTCTTATCTATCAGATCTCTTCCCCTAATCTTCTCTAAACCTTCCACGCCGACCATGGTGGTCAACGAGAGACCATCCAAGAGGATGAAGAGGAGAGTCACAGCTGATCTCTATGATTTCCTCACTTTTCCGGCCACCACCGACGCCTCTTCCGGCCAACCCTTCCGGACCAGTGTCCAACGCTTTCTCTCAGACCATGCGCGCATCACTTTCCCTCCCTCCTTATTTCCGTCCCTCATGACGTGGCAGATCTTGTTCCGTGTCGGAGACCTCGTTGACGGACCCGATCTCTCACCCGCGGTCGTCACTCTTGACATTGTTGAGGAGGATGTTACTCGTTCTCGCTCTTCTGTTTATTGTGACCAGTGCCGAGTCGTTGGTGAGCCCACTCGCCGAGTTTGACTCACTGACTCTAGACCCATGCATTTCTCGTTAGCTTAAAATCAAATTAAACAGGCAGTTAATTTTAATTCTTTTTTTTTTTTAACTCTGTTTACAACTTATTCCATTATCTAAGGCAGTATGTAGAGTTTCCAACTCTTCCTGATTTTTTTTTTCCGTCCAGAGCTTTGCTGAAAATTAAACAATAAACTTTATGCTATTTTTTTTTTTCAATACAGTAATGTATTTTGCCAATTTTATTTTATGCATGTATAATTATTTATTTATAATAATGTAGTATTTTTGATAAATTAATAATTAATAACAATATTGCGTGTGGGAAAACAGACTAATATTAGTGATATATATTTTTACATGGGGCCTCTATGGAGGATGTATGGTTGTGCTCTAATGCTGACTTTTTGTTGAAAAAAATAAAGGGTGGAGTGGGCATCCCGTTTGTCGAAAGCGATATCATTTCATAATAAGGGCTGCGAGTAATGCAGTCGAACCATATCAAAGACCTTGTTCAAGATGTGGAAACCTTCTCCAATTATCTGAAACAAGGTATAAGTCTTTTCATTTTTTTTTCCATTAAAGCATTTTATGCGAGACATTCGAATGCATAATACCTAGTCTTCCACATGGTTGCAGGTGTAAATCATGTAACTTTGCCATCACCGTGGATGACCTTGAGGACTGGGTGTATCTTCAGATTGAAGATAATACCCATCTTCTTCATGGTGTGGTCCATTCCAATGGTTATGGTCATCTGCTTACTCTCAGTGGAAGAGAAGGTGGCTCTAAGCTTCTATCTGGATCTGATATTATGGATTTCTGGGACAGACTGTGTACTTCAATTTCTGTGAGGTTTGAATCACTCATTTTTCTCACATTTGGCATCAGGATGCGCACGACCCCGTTTTATATAAGTTAATAATTGTGTTGTATACGTATACTTGAGCAGGAAGGTTAGTGTGATGGACTTGTCCAAGAAATTTGGGCTGGAATACCGATTGCTTCATGCAATCACCAAAGGACATTCCTGGTATGGTAATTGGGCTTATGAATTTGGAACAGGCAGCTATGCTCTCACCCAAGATGCCTACAAAAACGCGGTGAATACCCTGTCAAGCATGCCCTTGTCATCGTTTTCATTTCATGGACGGGGACCACGAAGTCGCCTGGAGTGTATCATTTCTCTCTACCAGTCCTTGGCAGAAACAGAACTTCTAAACATTCAAGATCTCTTCTCCTTTTTGTTGATGTTGATTCGTGAATGTCGTAAGCCAATATCCATGAGAAGTTTTAAGCAGACCAGTAATTTGTTGTGTACATGGACGGGAAAAGATGTTGAAGAGGTGCAACAAGCCCTTGTCAAGGTATTGATTGCATCAGGTGCGTGTACCGAGGCCAAATGGGTTACAAGGCGTGCTCTCAAGGGTGCTGTATGCAGGGGTGTGTCATCTCCAGAGCTTCTTGACTACTGTCTTAAGTACTTGCCTGGGAAATTAGCAGCCAATGGGATGGTAGTTTGTTCACGATGTAATCCTGTTTCCTGTGCAATCGAGTTCAGGTGAGATTGAAGAAGACATTGCTTTTGTCAATTGCATATTAAATTAATGTAACTAAAGCATGTGTTATATATACTTAATAACAGGTTGGGACCTATGAGTAATGCACTAAGTATACATTCAAGCTACCCTACAGAAGGGCAATTGATCTCTGACTTGACATTTTTATTCGACTCAATAATACATCCTGACAAAATGATGTCCTACAGACCTAGAATTATGAGGAAAAGGGTTGCTGATTCAGCCAGGAAGCTCCTTGATTGTAAACAATTTATGAAAGATTACAAACCATATGAAATGGCCATTGAACCGCCTTCTGTTATTAGGCTGTGGTGTCATGTCGAGCTTTCTGATCAGCCTAAGGACGATCCATCCCCACCCCCAGAGCTAATTGTGTTGCCTTTGAATGCTACCGTTGCTGAGCTCAAGAGCGAAGCCACTAATGCTTTTCAAGAGGTGTATGCAATGTATAAGAGGTTTCAAGCTGAAGAACTCCTAGGATATGGGTCAATCAGTGACTCCCTGACAGTAAAGTTCTTGCTTGGAACAAGTGGATCAGTCCGCATTCAAGGTAAATGCCCAGCCAAACACGGGCTAAGCAGATTCCGGATGGAACGAGGAACTGAGGTGTGGAAGGTTGATTGCACTTGTGGGGCTAAGGATGATGACGGAGAGAAAATGCTAGCATGTGATACCTGTGGCGTTTGGCAGCATACCAGATGCGCTGGAATTCATAATTCTGATGGCATGCCTTCTAAGTTTGTTTGCATGAGGTGTGTCAACTTGTACCGTGAGGAGAAAAAGAGATCACCAGCATCTGCTGAGGAAACTAATGGGACCTGTATATTCAACTCATCCTGCAGAGATGAGGCAGCAGCAAGGGACTGTCCCACGGTTTCATGTAACATAACTGTGAATTTTGGTGTACGTTGAGTGTATAGTTTTTGTAAATGTATCTGTATAGTTTTTAGTCGTCTTCAGCTAGGATTTTCGGTGAATGGGCCCAGTTGAATGTTTTGAAGCCTCTGTTTTTTGAGAGCTTTAGGCCTGCAATCAGCACAGCTTGACTTTATCAAGTTCAACGTATATGAATCAAAAATGACAACTTTGTTTTGTGCTTGTTTTATTATCTTGAAATTGTATAATGAAAAATGAAGAATATAACGTAAATAAGATGTATTCTCTAAACATTTCGTTTTTAAAATGGTTCGCTAGTAACATTACAACTTCAAATATTACTCAAACTCGGTAGTTAATTTGCCTACTTACTTGAGTTGTAGATATGACTATTTTTATTGGAAGGCGTATAACATTTTTATCACTTGGATTTGATGGCTTTCTCTACGAACTTCAACAGCTTCCCTCTGGCTGGAACAAGTGCATAACAGTGGATAGGTTAAAATGATTGTTATAGGTTCAGCAAGTACTAAATCAAACATGCAACAATTCAGAGAAATGTTAAAACAGTATCTAGTTTTAAGCTTCTCATTCATTTGCTTTGACGGATGGAGTGAACTCAATCAATTGAAAGAGGTGTAACATTTAAGTAAACCATAAATGCAATAACTGGCACAAGGTTTGTGTAATAATATTGCGGCTTCTGAGGTGAGTTAGCTTTGCCATGACTTTGTACTTCATGTTAGAACTCAAGGGAGAGAAATGCCTGCCTTCTTTTCATGCAAAGTAGGCCATTCATGATTTCTTGGCTGCATTAAATTCAATAGTGTAAAATGGCAAAGTTTAAACATACATTGCCTAAAAATATTAAGGAATGCCAACCATGAAGCTATACAAAGATATGTTATAGGCATCTGAAGACCAGCAAAACTATCCCCAAAAACCTACCCGCTAAAAGAGGAGAACCAAACCATTTAACTACTCCATCGAATATCTCTTACCACTTGACATGAAACTTAAGCACTCTATAATACCCAAGTCTCTATTGTTATCAATCTCTGAGTCTTCAGGAAGCAGCAACGTCAAGGATAACTATCTAGTCATTTTGTATTTCTGCAGACCTTGTAGTTATAACACATAAAGTGGGAAAATGTTTGACTAAAAGAGAAAAGGAAATCGGCCACTGTGAACAGGAAGCAAATAGCCACCCCTTTCAATAAAATAAACGATAAAAAAAAAATATGAAGTATTGACATAGACAGTATTATCAGAAAATCCTATAGTCCCTATACCTATAAATATTTGCTTTTAGTGCCTACACATATAATCTTTAATCTCTTTTAATTCTCGTTGAAGGGATTAAAAATGGTATGTGTAGGATTTAAATATCATGTTTTTAAATAAGATCTAAAGAAAAGCGTTTTGTAATTATAAGAACCGAATAAGCCATTATGGATAGAGAAAGTCTCGCGTTGAGTTCTTCTATACAAGTAAAGACATAAATGACATGAAAAGGGTTAGAAAAGGCCTATTGTTGTACTTAATTTAGCTTCGTTCCCTTATCATAGCCAAGACAATTTCCCTAAAAACTTATAAACAGAATAAAGACATGAAATTATCCAATATGTAGTGATGTAGCACCACTTTCTGTTTTAGAGAACAATTCCAGATTCCGTTTCTCATCGCTTTCAGGATTGGATGGGTAAAGTAGACTTGATGCAATGAAGCTAATAACTAAGTTACATTAAGGTATTTATACGATATGCACCAAAGAGGAAATAGGGTTCAGAAAGAAGCATCATTAAAAAGCAATAAGAAATCACAAAACAATAATGCTTGCACAGCAAATCTTGAGAATTGTCTGGCAGAGCGATTTTCAACTTAACCATCTTGATGTGTGACAAAATAGAACAAACTACTATCCTTTTCAGCCAGATTAAAAACAGACAATAGTAATAATATAAGACATTGACAATCAAGCATGTAGAACACACTCGTCATGGTAAAGAGGGAGTATTGAAAGATTGTCGTACCGGTCAAGAATTGAGTTTCTTAGGGAGGGAAAGATGCCGCAATGATGAGATTTAGATCTAAATACAAGCTAACGAAATTAATCTAAGTAAAATTTGTGAACGATCTGGCAAATGTAATTACAGTTTTAACAAGAATTGAAATATACATGTGGTAACTGAGAATAAAGAACCTCGCCACGGCATTCCATTGAAATTCACCGAATGCAAATCAGTCAAATAAATGAAAAAAAAAAAAAAAGAGTTATGGCGTAGTGGCTCACCTCTAATTGAATGGATGGGAGCACAGTGAGGGAAAGCAGATTGCGGATTCCTCCAACTCCAAGAAACGAAACTTAATCTGTGATCGAATTCAAAGATTATTCACAGATTAAATTGACATTGAATGAATCAGAATCAGAAAATCAGAATCAGAGGTCGCAGAGTACAGACACATTAGGATTTACGTAGCTACTTAATTATGCTATAGTTACCAGTTAAAAGCCCTAATCCCAAGGCTTAGGGTAGCGCTGCGGAACAAGTTGAAGAGGATGATTTAAACAAAGAGAATGTTCTTGAATGCATTCAAGGAAAAGAGAAACTAGGGAAGGTGGTTTTTTAACCGATCAGTTATAAGTTATGGCCCATTGGGTCTCTTATAGTAGTGTCATTACCACAAACCCATCTAGCCAATAGATTTTCCATTAAATTAAACTCTAATCACACCCTAATCAAACAGGGATCTCCAACTACAATGGGTGATTATTGAGTACTGATGAGAAATAGTAAATTAATTTTTTCATTGAATTATGTATTTATAAAAATTTACCATAATATATTTTATGAAAATTTTTATAAAGTTTCTTTTACCTCTCTAAAATTACTTTTAGATCCTTCCATTTAATTGCTTTTACGTAGAACTTTATTCAAATATTTTTCCTCAAACAACTAATTGAATTTTATGAACAGCTAATTTATAAGTTCATACAGCATATGAATACTCTCTTTTTTTTAACAAAAAGAATTTTACGAATGTATAATTATTTAGACAAATGCTTATCGATGTTACTTTAGAAAGGCGAAAATCATTTAAAAGACTTAATTTTTACCCCGTTTACATTATTACACTTTTAACTTTCACCTTGTTTTAATTAATTCTCAAACTTTATCCCTTTTTGCAAATAAACAATGTAAATTATAATTGAATTTTAACTTCATTTGAATTAATTATTGAACTTCGTTGTTTTCATAAATAGACATCTAGAATTTAATTTCAGTCTAATTAACTCTTACAAAATATCGTTTTTTTTTTTGTAAACATGTTTTCTAGCAAGTTTGAGTTAAATCATTTGAAACAAATGTCCTAAGTTCATTAACTTTGTCTTCTTTTTGTTATAATTCATTTTTCATAAATTAAAACAAAAATTAAAGAATAAAATGGTGTATTTGATTTCACCAATAAATTATAATTTAGTAAAAATTTTAATCGTTTATGTACAAAACTACAGATAACAATTTAACATATAGATAACAATTGTTTTAAGACATGACATGATACTAACTACAATTACAAAAGAAAATAACGTGATTTAAGAAAATGTTTGAAGTTGTTCAATTTTAATAAAGAATATATTATCAATAGATTAAAGTGCAATATCTTCAACCCCATAAAAAAAGTTATTTTTGAGATTTTTCGTGAAAAGGGTCTATGAGTTTGACTATTGACCAGAGCAATATACTATAAAATACGATTTTCTCTTGAGTCAGTCCGGTAATTAATTTCTATTGTGTTAAACTAGATGATTATTAGCAAATTTTTCTTTCTACACTTTCTGATAATCTAATTGATTAAACTTGATTGTCACTTACAACCACATTAAAATTAAAATTATACTAAGATTGTCCTTTGTTATTCTTTAAATTTAAAGAGATTTTAAAAAATTAAAATTTTAGAAAGATAAAATTTCAACGAAAATACAAATATTCTATTTTCAGAAATTGAAACAGTCGAAAAAGGATTAATCAGGAGTCCCAAGGTTAGGGAGGTGCAAAGAGAAAGTAGAAGGGGAAGGGGTCTGCAAATAGTAACAAAAATTGGGAAAATTTTAATTTAAGGGGTATAATTAAGGCATTGCTTTTTTCTTTCTCTATCACATAAGTTTTAAAATAATCGTTTTATTTCTTGTTTTATAGAGTTAACTTTTGGGTTATATGCTATAGAAAATCTTATAGAATAAACTTTCTAGAATTTCTGGAACTCGATTTTTGAAACAGAACTTTTGTAACAAAAATTTCAGAATAAACTCTTTTAGAATGAAATATAACTTTTTTTTAAAACAAAAATTACTTGAATAAGTCTTTCAAAATATTTCATGCAATTAATTTTAGAATAAGTCCAGATCATATAAAATACGTTCTAGAAAATTTTTAAAAGAATAAAATTTTCAGACCTAACTTTTTTGAACAAAATACGTAGTAGATGTCGATTATATCACATGTAATCTTCCTTGATGAAAAAATAAATTACAATAAGATACTATAACTTTAACTAAAAACATTGTCATTTTGGTTATTATATATTTTTTAAATGTTTTGATGTTTATAAATTTGATTCTCAAACTTTAAATAGTATATAAATTTATTTATTTTTAACTTAAAAAGACATGAATTTTTATAAAAAAATTGTTTATTCACATTTTATTTTATTTGAGAATCAAATCAATGGGTATTTTGTATGACAATTTATCTTAAGGTATTTGTATGAGTCGGAGATGATCTTTGACTCTAACATTATTGCAAATATATAATTTGACATAAGTTAATATGTTTCATTTTAAGAAAAACAAAATTTATAATATGTGGTGATATTATTTAAAGTATTTGTATAATTATTGGCCGCGGTTCAAGGATAATTGAAGTGTATACATGACTATATATGAATATAGACTTTGAGTTTTAAAAAAATTGAAACATATAATGATGTCGTAATATTTGCAAAATTATAGATTTCAATTTTGTGTAACTATTTTCGAAAATGACATTCTCATCTATTGTTGTAATTTTGTGTTTTCTTCTATTATAGTCTTTGTTGAAGTTTGTTTTTATCTTCATTATCATTTATCTTCCTTCTTGTTTATTTCTTCCTTTCATTCTTGTTTTTCTCTTCGCACTCATAATGTTGTTTTTCTTCTCATTTTGGTGTAGTCATTGCATTTTTGTGACCATTGTCTTCTTTTCACGTTGGGGCACTGCCGTTGTAAGCTCATGTTGATCTATTATATTTGGGACGTCACAATATTGTTGTTGACTTGGTTATTGATTCTCATTTTAGCCATTTTAGTCTCTCGTTCTTATTCTCGCTCACACTCCCGCTCTTGTTCTTGTTCGCATTTGATCGAAACCTATAATTTTTTTTAATCATTTTTATATTTTGGTTGTTTTATCAATTGAAGCCTATTCCTGAAATATAGGTTTCGGTTAGGAATCAAAGCCTTAATTTTCCTTTTTTTTTTACCTCACCGTGATATATTTCGGTTGTAGAAGTAAAGTATAATAGCAAAAAAAAACCAGTATCAACACCATTCGCTGCATTATTGTAATACTACTTATAGGTCTAATTCGAGGAAAAAATTCACCGAAAAAAAAGAATATGTATAAGACATAAACCAAACTTACATAAGAGATTGACACTACTTCGACTTAAATGTTGAAGACATGATTGAGTTTAGAGAAAATGATATATATATATATATATATATATATATATATTTTTTTTTTTTTGGTATTTTCTATGTTTGTACAATCACCAGGAAATAGTTCAAAAGTTTTCCAGCATATTTGAGTCAACATAATATTGGGAACAGCTGTCATGAAGTAATATAAATATCCGGTCTACAGGAGAAAAATATGCATGCATGAACGAATGCAGATACACGGACTTTGAGATTTCATGTTTCCCTCAATTAACCAATCATTTCTCCGAACAAGACCATCAACTACTCATGTTAATTATGATGAAATCTCCATAATTACTCATTTTTGCACCTATCATTCTCTGTTTCTTCAATCATAATTAACTATCACACCATAGTCATAAAGTGAAATGAAAAAAGAATACTCTGCATGCAAGTTTTACACATATCTTTTATAGACATTTCGTATATATGGTTGATATGCAAGATCGAAAACCCCATTGGGAAAGATAATAAATCAGAAAAAGTACAAAAACAATGCGTGCAATTGAATCAACCAAAGCAATCTGAATGCGCTTCAGGTCATACCCACATGTGCTTGCCCCAGCTATGGCGACTGCGTCTCTAACTCTCTCTATCAACATTTAAGACTAACCCTAAAATTTCTTAAAACTTTATATCATTCTCAATAATTTACATAAAAAAATACCCATCAACAACAATTTTATTAGTATAAAACTTCGGCCGTCCAATGAAATGCGGAAATCCCAAGAACCTTTACTACCGTTTTTCCTAACATTGCTTTAAGAACAATCAAATACTAACCTATAAACTATCTTAGTTTTTATTTCTCGGGATCATTTACCGATTTAAATATTTCCACAAAATTACTAAACTAATATCTATTGCTGCTTAGTCCACAGTGTTTTCAGAAGCGCGTGGAATAGATTCTTAACAATTCACAACCTCATCTGTTCTCATTTCACACAAACACTATCTTAATTTTCTATAGGATTCGAGATACGGTAATAGTTTGAATTCAACCAATATATTTACATATGATATATATTAGTCTTAACATTTTCGTTAATTAAATGTGACACCTAATTACAGATCCGAAAAATGAAATTAATTTTGTATGCATGTTGTATTAATTAGTATACCATACCACCACACACACGTGTATGCATGTATATATATACGATCATATCATATCTCACCACGCAGAATCTGTAGAATTTGTAAGGTGAAGTCTCACGTACGTAAAAGCAAATTCTGAGTTAGTGATGTTAGTGACCTTTAAACAGCTCACAATTATTATATATATCACGTAAAAGTCAATATTACAAACTAGGGTTTTGACTAACATTATATCATTCCCTAACCACAGATTAAGCATGCCTAGTTATGTCGGATTTGCGTCACAATAACAGTTTTTTTGTTTTTTTTTTTCTCAAAGTCGAAACTATAACGGTATATATAGGTTAATTACTACGGATAAGAAAGTGTAACTTACGCTCCCCTTACGATTGTGGGGGAAACCCTAGGAAAAATACGAAGAAATGATCGAAAATAATAAAAAATAGCAATCATACTGGTCACATTCATTCCGTAAACTTGCTTTTTACGATAGGTAGCTTTAACCACTCCCGTCGGCGTAGTCACCGGCCGTCAACCCTTTCTATATGGTCACAGTGTGTAATGGTGGCGTTGACAACCGAGAAGGTATATAAGTGCCATGCTTGCAACACCACGTACGAATTGATTGCTTAGTTCTTCAAATTGATTGAGTTCAAAGAGAGAGAGAGAGAGAGAAATAGAAAAAAGCAGCTACTTGTGAAGTGATTGAGAGCTTGAGTTCGGAGATTCCATGGCTTCCTCTAATGGTGGAGTGCCGCCGGGGTTTAGGTTTCATCCAACGGACGAGGAGCTTCTTCATTACTACTTGAAGAAGAAGGTCTCGTTTCAGAAGTTTGACATGGATGTTATTCGAGAGGTCGACTTGAACAAGATGGAGCCTTGGGATTTGCAAGGTAAATTATTTAGAGGAGTAAATGTTGTTTTCTGTATGATTCGATTTTCTTTCTGCATGCTCTTTTGCTCATATTTTTCAATCTTCATACTTGGTCTTGTTTATCTGATTTTAACTTGCGATTGTCTTGAATTTATGATGACGAACAGAAAGATGTAGAATTGGATCAACTCCACAAAACGAGTGGTATTTCTTCAGTCACAAGGATCGAAAGTACCCTACAGGTTCAAGGACTAATAGAGCAACGAATGCAGGGTTCTGGAAAGCAACAGGGAGAGACAAGTGCATCAGGAACAGCTACAAGAAGATTGGAATGAGAAAAACCCTTGTGTTTTACAAAGGAAGAGCTCCTCATGGACAAAAGACCGATTGGATCATGCATGAGTACCGTCTAGAAGAAGCCAATGACCCTCAAGGAAGCGCCAATGTATCTCTCTCTTTCTCTCTCACTCTCACTGAATTATATATATATATATCCTTCAACACCAACAAAAAAGTTTCTGCACATAATCATTTTTTAATGATACATGCATGTCTGAATGTATTTGTAGGAAGATGGGTGGGTGGTGTGCAGAGTGTTCAAGAAGAAGAATTTATTCAAGATTGGAAATGAAGGTGGGTCTACACATAACCCAGATCAACAAATGAACAATTCCTCAAGCAGTAACGGACGCTCCTTCATACATAGAGAAAACCATTACTTGCTACACCAAAATCATAGGAACTCACCTGGGCTTGAGCTTGATAAGCCCGAGCTCGCTCTCCATTACCCACACTTGCAAAATCCCCAGTACTCATCACTGTTCCAATCCCAAACCCTTCTTCAAACCCAGAAACCTATGGTTTTTGACTACTCCTATGCATCATCTCTACCTTCAGAAACCCCTGTAATGGCAAAGCAACTGATGGGAAACCCTAGGGAGTGTGAGAGTGGCAGCGAGGGCCTGAGATATCAAGTTTCGGAGTCTGGAATTGAGGTTGGATCGTGTGAGCCAAACCAAGAAATGGGTGGTGGAAGAGGTGAAGGAATAAACGAATGGGGCGTTCTTGATAGGCTTGTTACCTCTCATCTTGGGAATGAAGAATCAAACAAAGGACTGAGATTTGAGGAGCCAAATCCTCAGTCTGTGCATCAGATCAACCAGCTTTCGTTGCGGGGAGAAATGGATTTCTGGGCCTATGGAGGAAAACAATGACTTCATTTTCTTACACTCAGATCAACCAAACAGATTCAAGTGATGCTATAGGTTGGAGATTATTAATTAGATGCCTCTAACCATTTTAAAATATGGATCAAGAAGACACTATTTATATTTATTCTCATATATATATATACTGGTTTCAATTGTTTATGCTTCAAGACTTCATTAATTGTAATATTTCAATCCATTTGTTTCTCAAGCACTGCCATTGAAAACAAATGCAATTATGGTGGTGTTGATTAATTCTATGTCTAAGATTTGATTATTTGCAATGTTACAATTGCATGATGCATGACCAATTATGATACGTAATAAATTTCTCCTATGTGCTATCAAACAATTTTTCAACACTCTTTCATTCTTTAAATTCGCCGAAAATTATACAAATTTGTCCTTTTAATTTTACGATTTTCACTAAATTTTAATAATTATATACAACGCTTTTCTAAAACTTTTGTTGTAGTTAATAAGGACTTTCCTACAAAGTTCAGAACTTTTGTAGTTAACAGTAATTTAACATATTCAAAATATTTCTGAAAACAAAATTATTGGCTATTGGGTGGAACGAGCATCATGGATAATAATAACCTATTCGTTGTCTTTGATAAAAATCTGCTCACTACACAAGTATTCCTTAAATAAATATTTATGGAATCTATATACAAGCATTAACGGATACATGAAGGCATCAATAAATATTTCTTAAAATATTAACTTTAGAAAAAGTAAAATAGAATTACAAATAAATGATTTTAAAGAATATATGTTTTTATAAAAAAATATGTTTTATATAAAATTAAGCCGGAGCGTTTAAGTAATTTCAAGTGGTAGTTACTTGCGAATTCTGCACCTTGCTGCTCTCCTCCCAATAACAAGTAATTAATAAAAAAAATAGTTAAATCTTTAATAATCCAGGTATTAACATTAGTGTGATTTTAATCACACATATCTATATTGTTTCAATAGGATCATCATATATGATCAGTGTAATTTTAATCTTTAAAGTTTCAATTGTGTTTATTCAGTCTAAGATACCATAATTTTTCAATCACCTTTAATTTATTAAGGAAATAGTAACTAATGATATACAGAAATTAAAATTACATATTTGTCTGTACTTGAAGGACTCAATTAACATTATTACAGCATGAAAAACTAAAATTACAATATCCATAATACTTAAAGACAAAAGTACAATTAATTATAGAATATATCATTTATATAGTCTACCCATATACCTAATTATAAGCTTTCAAATTATTTCGAGATTTGATGTCCTCAAGTACACAATTTTTTTTATCCCTAGTAGAAGCTATAAAGACCTAATTAGTTGTCTGGAATAAAAGGAACTTCAGACCATAAAACTTTGAGATTTTTTTTCTTCTGAAAATAATAATTTTAATAAATGTGATGATTAATTAATACTGAGGTTGTTTAAATCTTTGAGAATTTTTTTTTTCTTATAATCATTAATGTTAATAAATGTCACGATTAATTAATACTGAGAGGTTGGTTAAATTTGTTATTGGTGATTAATTTTGATATCGTTATAGAGTTTTAATTTAGGATTGCGTTGTTGTTATGTGTATGAGATAACACTATCTTCTCGTTATTCATTGAGGATGATTAAGTCGAAAAGTTACATAGTTTTGACATTGCTCTTAACATTTTGTAAATTATATGTAAAGTTTCGCAAAATAATTACCAAAAAATCATACTAAATATAAAAAAAACCGATATAAAATAAAGTTTTATAGATTTTATATGATGAATTATAAAATATGGAAGGGAAAACTAGATTATATAATGAAATATGCATAGTGTTTTTTTTGGAAGAAAAAGTATATCCCTCAACAAAATTAACCATTTCCATTAAAGAAAAATAAAATTCACTCCATCTCTCTAGATGCAAAAGTAGTAAAGGTATAAAATTTTGTGTGTGAAAACTGAGAATTAGAGTTCAATGTTCCAAACAGCTCCATGTCCCTCCCCACAAGCTTTGTGTATGTCTTTCATTCTCTCCACCGACTTACATATACCACTGCATGACCAATCAAAAGATGCCACGCACACATTTCCCGTCCTTGCCTTCCAATCACAATCTACGTACAACATAACATTGAAATTATTTTCACAACATTACAAATAAACAAAGTTTCTTAACATGTGAACTACGTAGGAAAACGTACCAGGTGGGGTTCCGCAACACATGGACCGTTCATCCACATGTTCAACTTCCAGGCCCAATAACCACGAACCTAAGGATACGTCTTCATTTGCGTATTTGTGCAATATGGGCCTGCAAAACGCGATTCTCGTAAGTTAACACAATTCATTACTTCAAGTCTTCACGTAGAATGGGAAAGAACGATGAAAAATCACCAATTGATGGATATATAAGTTGCGAGATCCTTGGAGATGGCATATATTTGACCAGTGGCATGCCTGAAGTACTTGTTTCCTTCCTCTCCAAATTTCCAGTGCTCAGCCTCGTGATACTTTACTCCTCTGCCATGCATGTTCAAATAAGGTTACGATTACGAACAAATCTTTTAATGATTCATGGTTTAGAACAGGACCGTTTTTGCCACAATATAAAAGAGAAACCTCACTTTTGATATAGAACAGGACCAGATTTCATGCAACCAATGTAAACCCTGGGTCTTGATCGGTACTTGGCGAGTGTGCTCACTAGCATACCTGAATAAATACATAGATGAAAATTTTGGAAATAAAAGATTGTCTGATATATAAATGTTAGGTTTACAGATAAGGTTTCACAGGAAAGAACAAATACCAAATACCAATAAGACGTGAACCCAACTACATAAGACATTAATACCACTCTCATTCCAAAACTGTATTTCTTTCCTTTATTGCCTTGTTTCTTCCGGACAATTGTATTTTTGTTGGCTAAATTTGAAAGACATACCTAGATTTAAATGGACATCATCGTCTACCTTGACGTAGAAATCAGCATCCCACAAAGAAGTGATGGTGGAAAAGTAGAGGCGAGTCTTGGAAGATAGCTCATGATAACCTTCAACGTGGTCTAACCTGAGGAAGTCCTTGTGTTCTGCCTCTTCTGCATCAATTGCTTTATCCAAAACCCCCCCTGGTGTGGTGCTGTGCCCGATCACGAACCTCACAACAATGCCCTTCTCTTTCTCTAGCTCCTTCAAATCATTCCCTGTTTGTTTTCACACATCAAACACATTACTCTCCTTTTTCATTTCATCACATACATGCAGTAGTAGTAGTAGGCAAAAGCACAAAAATTGTGCTTTTGCCTAGTAGTGTACCTCTAGGTAACCATGTTTCGCGTATAGAGTCTCTTCGCCTTTTGCTGCTAAACGCTGTGTTAATACCAATCACCACAAAAGCCTTTCGCTTTTGCATTTTCTGCCCACCACTTTGGCTTCTCCTACCTGCTGTCAGTTCCATTTCCAACGTCGAAACTGCCTTATCCAGAGACCTTCATTTCACACATGTTATGAAAACAAAAAAAAAAACCAAAGTTAAAGTTTGAGATTTAGAAAATAAATTTAAGCATGGAGCAACGAGATTGGTGTAACTAAGTCGGAGATATTTATCTTACTTGATAGCTTGATGAGTCTTCACCACTTCCTCCATTACATCACCAGATCCGCCTTCGATAAGTTTCTGTCAGAAAAACATGAAAATCAGTTTCTTTTGTATGTGTCTGAACATAGTTTGGAATAACGAAACACAAGAAATTGTGTACTAACTCGCTTGTGATCACAATCAGGTGTGGATTGTTGCAGTGTATTTTCATGGTTAGAGGGTCGTGTCCACATCTGGCCACTAAAGAGTGTTCCTGCAAGAAAGCATGCAATGCATACAAAAAAAACTGTCTTTCCTGAAGCTGCTTTTCCCCTCATCTTTTCTATCTCAACAAGAACACCACAACACAATTGCGTCACGATCTTTCTGAAGACACCACCTTCAACTTAAATTCGCCCTTCACCAAGGTTTTCAGTACTTAAATCAGATGGAGCTGAAACATGGAAAGCAATTAATTCATCATGGGCATGTGGGATTTCCCATGTTGATTAGGTCGCAGGAATCAAGTAAATGCAACATTAGAAAGCAACATGGGTTACCGTTTTAAGGAAAAGTCTTGTGATCTACGTTTGTTGATGTAACTGTTAGTATTGTGTTGGAACAATTTGATTTAGCCATGAAATTTGGGTGGGTCTTGGGCATATCACGTGAGCATGAGTGGGATGTTCATTGCAAAAGGCAATGAATGTGTGAAGCAAAAATGTTTATCTTGCTTTCAAACACCGAAGAGAGCTAACTTTGATTCTCTTTGCCCATTAGGTACTGAACAAACAGTTTTGAAATCATTAGCAAAATCGAACATCATCATCACTAAACTACTTAGCTGTTTCCTTAATTGTTTATCATACAGTGAAATAAGAAATAGTTGATTAACAGAGGAGTATAAAAAACAAGACCAAATGAGTCAATTTACCTAAAAATGATGTGCTTGACTGAAAATCCTTAAAAAAAAGAATAGTAATACAGTGATTGGAAGAGATGTCTGAGAGTGTGATGTTCCTGGCCCTAACTCTATAAATGGCATTATAGTTATATGGTATGTTTTTGATTGCCAGAATGTTGGTAGTTTGATCATGTGGTTTTGATGATGCAACAAATTGAGGTATTAACAAGAAAATAACTACATTTTCCTCTGTTTGTGTGGGCAATCTTTCTAACACCAATTAAGTGTGTACTAAACAAACTTCGTACGTGTTAAAATGGAGATAAGATAGAGACAGCAACATATCCTACTACAATTCTCTGATTTCATGAATATTCTACGCTTGGATGGAAACATAAACCACAATTCGCGCTACTTACAATTCTTTATTGTCTTACATATTGAAAAATTGTGTGACAAATATTCAAATTCGTCAAATTCAACCCCCTTGTTTTTTTTTGTTCCATAAAATATGTCGTTTGGTTTTTAAATTTGTAAAGGGTGAAATAGTTTTTAAAAATCGTGAAGAAATAAGCTTTTATTCTTCTTCCATTCAATTGATTTTTTAAAGAAAAGTTGGAGGTGAAGAAGTGAGGGCATACATGAGTAAATGAATTGAATGATTTGGACTTTTAAACTAATCAAACAAATGGGCCGAGTTCCGGATCATTCTTTGTATTATCTTTTTTTTTTTGGATGTCTATTGTTTCTTGTTTTTTAATTTTTTTTAAAAAGATGACATAAATAAGAAAAAAAAACATTAAGATGAGAAGAATGATTGTAGTAATATTTTATAAGTATTCAATTGTTTAGAGAACTAAAAGGAATAAGATTTTCTTTTATGGATAGACAACTTTTGAAAATTAAATTATGAAGTATAGTTATTAAAATATTTTAAATGTGTTTTGCAAAATATAGTTATTTACATAAATAGATATAAGGTGGTGAAAAAAATCTACGTAGTTCATCACTTTATAGGAGCTGAAAGGGACATCAACGTGTGTAAGGTCTTGTGTAATATAACATTCAATATTATATGTTATATCTGCGGATATTCAATCTCCACATCAGTTTAAAGGTGGATAACAAATCTATGTAGTCCGTCACTTTAAAAAAGGTCGAAAAAGTCATGAGTGTGTCATGTCTTGGTGTGACATTCAATCTTGTGCATTTGCGAAGATTCAATCTCTACCATAGATTTAAAGGTGATGTACAAATATATGCACTCCATCACTTTGAAAAGAGGTATTATTGGTTGACAAAGTTCTTTTAACAAATTTTAACAAACTTTCTTATTTAGGTAAAAAAAATATTATTTTATTTTAATTAAAAAATAAAAATTTAAGTTTGTTAATTTCATTTTTAAAAATTTTGTTAAATTTGTCAAATTTTTTCTTGTCAAAAGATAATTTTCATTTGAAAAAGTTGAAAGATTTATTGATGTATGTCCGGTTTTGTGTATTGCGGAGGCTCAATCTTCATTGTTACTTATAAAAGAAAATGATTTTTTGACTACTAAATTTTGATAACTTTCTTTTATAATCTTAGGTGTTATCTTTTAAATGATTTTCTATTTTTTATTTTTCTCATTCTTAATATTTCAAAACATTTAGAAGATTCTAAGAAAAAATTGTTAAAATTCAGTAATCAAAGTATCATTATCCTACTTTAAATGCAGTTCATAATTTAAGAAAATATAATGATATTTTAACCTAATTTTAACTCATCATTCGAATCATTCTTAAATTCTTACATTACACTATTAAAAAAAATCAAAATAGGAAATTAAAGAATAATTAGAATATCATTATACTAAAACAAAACTAGTGAGATCGTCTTTTTGACGGTTGTAAAAGCAAAAAAGTATCCTAAAAGCTTAGTAATAAAACTTTAGCACTATGGTAGATTGAGCATACCTTCAATTTAAGGAGGTTTGTTTTCTCTTCTACACTGTTATGTTTAAAAGTGATCTGGCAGTCCATTATTTATGGAGAAATTAAACAAGGACGTTCATAAATCATCATAAAAAAATGTTAATATGACATGATTCTGTATTACCCAACATACAAAATTGATATTTTGATCTTGCTTATAAACACTAAAATACAATTCTAAACTTCAAAAATAAATAAAAAATGTAATTTTTTAATTTAAATTATTTAAATAAAAATAGTAGTGATTTTTAAACATAGGCGACGTCCATTTAAACCCATGCAAGTGATCAGTAAAATGAAAGAGTCTATTTTGTATGTACAGTAGTTTATTGGTTTAGAAGTAGAAAGTGTGGGAAAAAGTAGAGAACAGATGAAATACAACCTAATTCCTAAGATCACGACATAAGAATGTCATCATAGTTGAAATGGAAGAGGTTGTTCCAGGAGAAATCTCCGAAAGTGAAGTCCACCCTTAGGGGGCTCATCAGAGGCGCCTCTTTCACATCCTCAAACGACGTCGTCGAAATCCTGGATTCGTCTCCCAAGTTGTCCCACCAGGTGCCGCTGCTGTTGCCGCTGTTGCTGTTGGTAGCGAGAGAAGGAGGGTGGAGAGCGGCTGTTGCGGCGGCGGATTGTATGTCTCTCCGGGAGGAGGAGAGAGGGCGAGGAAGGGAGTGGACGAGGTCGGGGAAATTAAGGATGGCAGATGTTCCTTTCAAGAAGAAAGCGGCGGAGTCATAAGCCCTGGCCGCCATCTCAGGCGACGCGAAGGACCCGAGCCATATCCGGGTTTTCTGACCCGGCAGCCTTATCTCCGATACGTAACGTCCCCAGCTCCGCTTCCTCACTCCCCGGAATGCAGTTTCCGCCTCACGCCGGCGCTTCCTGGAACCTCCTTTCCCTTCTTCTTCTTCGGTTATGCTCATCACCTCAAAAACAAGTGTTACCCTCTCTCCCACCACCCCCAACACCCTTTATTTATTTACCCACACACTGTTCCTTGGAACTGTGAACTCTCGCTGTACCATGAATCTAGCTGGCATTTTCCTTTTACTAGTCCTCAACCAACACGGACACTTCTGAAATTTATCACCGTTGGTAATATTACTATTCTACTTTTTTATTTTATATTTTTATTTGGTTTAATATAAATAATTGATTAAAGTATTAGTGTATTTTTTTTAAAGAATCGATGATTCATACTAAATCATATAAAAAAAATAAAGAGTTAAATATGTTTTTGGTTCTTTAACTTTCAGTAAATTTTAGAATTAGTCCATTTTAAAATTTTGGACTATTTTAGTTACTCATATTTTGAAATAAGTAGATTTAGTACTTTTAATCAAATTTTGTTAAGTTTATATGACATTTCAAGTACGTTTAATAATAGTATTTGACTTAACATCAAAGCAAAAATGTATTAAATAATATAAATAACTCAAATACAATCTTGAAATGCGTACGAAACATCAAATAAATCTAATAAAATTTGATTGAAATGACTAAATTCACATATTTTGAAAGATAAAAGACTAAATTAGTTTAAAATTTTAAAATAAACTAATTCTAAAATTCACTAAAAAATAAACGATAAAAAACATATTTTACCCACGGATAAAAGATGAAACTCAAAAAAATGGAATTCAAATTTTCCTATGTTTACTAGAGAAGAAACGTCAAATATTTGTTACTACAAAATTATTGAAGTCATGAGTACGTAAATCTTATTAAATTCGTGTAAAAAAAATTAATGGTGGTATCACACAGTAATAATCCCTTTTGTAGTCTATTTATGTTTTCTAGAGAATTTAAAATATTTTATGCAACTATTCGGTACTCGTGTTGTACTTTCGTTATTGAAATTGTAGCAAAGACACGTCATTAACGACTGTAGCCAATAGTTGAATTCATTCGTTAGAGAAAAATATAATTTTAAATTTAAGAATCTTGTAGATTAAGTGAATGTTTTTGTTATTAGATTTTTTTTATTATAAATACAAATAAAACAAATCATAAATAATTTCAAAATTCTAAATAAAATGCATGTACTTAATTTATAAATGAATTTCAAGCTTTGGAAAAATAAAAAGTGACGGGATATATTTTTAAGAAAGGTTCCAACTTTCGCTAAACCTCTACAAAATGTGCTATAATTTGTTTAAGTTTCACTGTTATATAGAATTTTTTTTTTATTGAAGTGTAAGTTTGAAAAATTATGTTTGAGTTATATAAATAATATTTCTTATAACTTAAAAAGGAAACTTGCGTGTGTGTTTGTGTTTTTAACTTTTTAAGTTTGAACAAAGAGTAGTTTTTTTATATATAAATATCGGATTTATAGTAGTTAATTTAAAAATATAACTCTCTGAAAGTGAAGGAAAAAAAGTGATGCAAAATTTAAACTAAACAATAAATACTTTTAAAAGTCCAGTTATACATCTCAATCTTCAATAAAACTGTATTGACTTAAATATAACTATTCTATTTTATTATTTTATTATCCATCTCACAGTATATTTTTTCTAAAAAAAGAAATAATAAAACAGTTATTTTTGAAAATCGATGGAATTTGGTGATAAATTTAAAAAATTGATATATTTTATTTTTTGAAACTGACAAAAAAATTTCATCAAATTTATGTTAATTAAATTAACAAAATAAACAATTTTTTTGAAAAAAACTTTAATTTTTTTAAAAAATCCTTGATTTTTTAATAAATTTAACAAAAATATTAAATTACATCAAATTTTTTACATAAAATCAAATTGCATCAATCTTCACATATCATGATCAATTTTTTTGACAAAACTAAAAATCAAATGATTAATTATTTTTTTTTCGTGAAAGAGAATATAAGATAATTTAGTTGCGTGTCCTAATTGATGACTTAACCTAGGTTGAAGCTAGGGAGCAAGAAAATGTGAAGCATGTTGATAGATTTGAGGTAGGGTGAATAGGTTGAATTTGTTTGTTCATATAAATAGGTATGGTTTTGTTTGTCAGTTATTTGTAATTTGCAACAGAAGGTGCCACATACCATCCTTTATTTGTCCACTTCTTCAACTTTAATTATTTCATGTTTCTTACGTTACACTAACTCACACACTGCAATTACTGTTAATTTTCTCTCCTAACTTTCCACTCCGTTCTTGGCAATTTCTTAACACCAATTATAACAACTTCCTGCCACATTTTTTCCTTTCATTCACATAATGTTAATCTGGTTAGGTTTTTAACAGAGACGGATAAATATTATATTTCACCATCCCAAGCTTTTTGGTATATCTTAAACTGTTAAAAAACAGTATTGATTTTGTGTTTAAAAAAGTAAATAGAAAATAAAAAATATTTTTGATGAGGTAAACCAGTACGTAACGTGTAGATCAGCATGACATAAGTGAAGGGTTAAAAAGTACATTTTGAAAAGAGTTTTCAGAAACAAGTTTTTTTTCTATAATGTCTTCTTTCTCTCTTTTTTTCTCCTATGTTTCATTTCCGTCTCTTCTTCTTTCTATAAAGCTATGATGGTACAGCAGTGACCGTAGCAACCGTAACAGCTATCATATGATGCAGTAAAAGATAATACTTTAGTCTTTTTTTGTTAATATAGGTGTAATTAGTAATGATGTGGTGCACAAAGCAATAACTCTCTCTCACTCCCCCTCTGTACATATCCAATTGGGCTAAGAGAGCCCAACTTTTCCCTTCCCTTCTTTTTAATTCAATTGCAATTCAACTTAGGTTATGTTTAAAAACTAAAAAAATATAACAAATTGCAAATAATAATTAAAATAATATATTATCTTAAAAAATCCGACTACGCCTTGATTCGTTGTTCCACAAACTTCAACTCATAATTTTCAATGCAGTTAGTATATATATATATATATATATATATATATATATATATATATATATATATATATATATATATATATATATATATATATATTTTGTAATTGATAAAAATTAAAATAACGCAATTACTCACTATATTCCTTATACATCTCTCTTAGATTGTTTGTGTAAATAATAACACCTTTTTTTTACATCTTCTAAAAGCTATAAAATTTGATTATTTATCTAAAATAAACTAAATTAAATACAGAATTAGTATTTAGAACATTTAACTTATTAACATTTCTTCAATTCAAAACTATGGAAAAATCTTCTATTGAAACATTGTGTGTCTCTATTGTAGTAAAAATTTAGATTTAGACAGTAAAATAAAATAAAAAATGATATTATATAATATTTTCCATTTAAATTTCATGTATGATTGTAGCACAACAAAATAGTTAGAATTATAGGGAAAAAATTGTAAAATTGTAGCACAGCAAAATAGTTAGAATTATATAATATTTTTCATATTTTTGGATGAATGAATTCAATTCAAACAACAAGTAAACCTAATCTCAAATTCATACAATTAAAAAATCATCCTATTATGTGTATTTTTACTTGCACCACCACTTCACTATAAGCTTTGTACTTATTAGTTATACTTTAATCGGTGTTCTTAGGTATAATTATTCACATGCACGTTAGCATTATATATCCTTAATTTAATAACTATTTTAATTAATAAATTTATTAAAATCTGTATTAATGCGGTAATTAATCCTAATGTAACCCTCATCCCATCATAAATAACATTTATTGGAGAGTCTTAGACTTCCTTAATTGTGTAAATAATACTAAATATTCCTAATATAGTTGGTGTATTATCTCTTTAAGATTACAACCATGTTTCCTTAGTAAAAACACCATAATTTCCTTTTTGTTTCTTTAATTCACATGTTCTTCTAATTATTACATTGATTGAATTGTTTCTTAAAGTTAGAACATGGTAGTAGCCCAACAAATAATTAAACATTTCATTTACATAATAAAAGTAATCCTTAGAAGTTCTAAGTTTCTTTTGTGATTTATAGGACTTAGAGACCAGATTTATTATTCATTCTTAATTATTTATTTATTTAAAATTTAATCAAGTTATTTTCTTGTTAAATTGAAATATTTGTTAATTTGTGATTTTTATTTTAGTTAGTATCTACTTTATTTACTTTAACTTTATTTAATCTTTCATTAATTTATTTGTTTTTAATACTTATTTAAGTTAATATCTATTTAAATAAACCTAACTTATTTATTTTAATATTTATTTGAGTTAGTATTCACAAATCAACATTAATATAAATATTTGTTTTCATAAAAATATAAAAGAAAACATTTTTAACTTCTTTTTAAAAAAATAATATTTGATCTCTCTAATATTTAAAAATTAAATTTATATCTTTCTTGCATACAAGATTAATGAGTTTTAAGTGGAGGGTGGATTTTATTTGGTAGTTCATTGTCATAAAGTCCATTATATTTGATTAATTGAACTTGTGATTGGAGGAGAGATTTCAAAACAATTCCAATAAACTAAAATACACGATATGATATGATATGATGTATTTGAATTACTTGCAATTGAAATCTCCTTATTTTTTAAACAATAGTTTGTTTGGATTAAGTAATTAAAATATTTTATATTTCAATTTTTTATTTGACAAAGCAATTTAATCTTTATTTTAAGTCAAACTTAACTCCAACCTTGAATCTAAATTGAGTTAGGTCGACCTTGACTTTGTCTTGGACTGCTTCAGTTCCAAATTCGGTCTGGATCGATTCAGCTCGACCTTCGATCAGAGCCATATTGAGATGATTTATCCTGACTTGTTGGATTTATGGACTTTTTTCATCCTTACCAATGAGAATTCCATAATTTGTGAAAATTTTCAATTTTCTTTTATTAAATAAATTTTAAATTTTATTATTTTAATTATTTGAAATCCATTCTTAGAACTCTTCAATTTTAATTTTCTTTTAATTTTTTTTATCAATGTTAAAAAATCTCAAATTCTTGGAATAAATTAATTAGAATTAACTCATCTTTACACAACATAAAACAATTCACACAGGGCCTTTTAACCATGGTTCCCTCCTATATGTTCATCTAGAAAACCCAGCACGTTACCAGCTATCGCATTCTGCTAAAACCAATGTAGCCAGCTACACACCACTTTAACGCATCCATTGCCCTCGAGTAACAACAAGCTCGAGTTAATTCTATATAATTTTTTTCCCTTTATTATCTCTCTACATTCAACACTACTCTCCTTGTTAATTCATTCATATATAGTGCTAATATGCTATTGGATCCAGAAAATCATTTCACACGTTTCATGAGTTAAGAAAGCATAAAAAAAGTAATCTCACCGCGCGTAATTCCTGTCTTTTACTTTTCTTTAAAGAAGATTTCAGTTACTCTCATCGAAACGCGTTGGCTGATAGATAGCATGTATGACAATTGAGTAGAATACACACTAAAACTCCGGTTACAAACAAGAGGAACCAAAAACGTGAGTAAAGGCACAATGATGGTAAGCGTTGGCTTGTCTTTTTGCAGTAAACGTTCCTGAATGGACAATGATGACTACCAATTCATCGCCACTGCTACCACACTATATATTGTGCACAATAACCTTTCAGTTCCTTCACTTTTCACCCATCTTTTGTTGAGAATTGTATTCAGCAACATGGGGGTATGGGAACATGCAACCGCATCAGCAACAATGCTGTTACTTCTGCTGTGCTTGAATGAGATTGCACATGTAAACTCGCAGAGGGTACCTGCTTTGTTTGTTTTTGGAGATTCATTGGTTGAAGTTGGCAACAATAATTTCCTAAACACCATGGCAAAAGCAAATTTCTTCCCCTACGGCATCGACTTCCCCCGGGCTGCTACTGGCCGATTTTCTAATGGCAGATCGCTCATTGATTTCTTTGGTAAGTCCACTCATAACTGCTCTTACAATGGCCACCACCATGTATGCTTACTTACCCTTATCAACTTCACAGGAGAAATGCTGGGAGTTTCTTCTCCTCCACCTTTTGCAGACCCCTCCACAACTGGATCCAGAATCCTCAATGGTGTCAATTATGCATCAGCTGCTTCCGGTATTCTTGACGAGTCAGGCAGAAACTATGTACTTTACCACACTTGCTTTCTTCTACATCATATAACCACGATAAGTATCCAAATTAAATTTGCAAGCTTTTCATTTATACGATGATGCTGATGCAGGGTGATCGGTTTCCCATGAACCGGCAAATCCAGAACTTTGAGAGCACTTTGAATCAGTACAGGACAATGATGAATCCTGCTGCATTGAGTCAGTTCTTAGCCAAGTCTATAGCAGTTGTGGTAACCGGAAACAATGACTACATCAATAATTACCTCAGGTCTGGGATATATAGCCCCGGTTTCAATTACAGTGCCCAGCAGTTCGGCAATCTTCTTGTTAACAATTTGGGGAGACAAATTCTGGTAAACTGAATCCAATTTCTCTCATACATTTTGGTATTACTACCTGCTTATAAGCTATTGAAAAATTAAAAGTTTTGGATTGAAAAATGGTGCATGCATTGGTGTATGCAGGCACTGCATAGTCTGGGGTTGAGAAAGTTCTTCCTAGCAGGAGTTGGGCCACTGGGTTGCATCCCAAATATTCGAGCGACGGGTTTGGCCCCACCAGGGAGATGCGTGGACCAGGTTAATCAGATAGTTGGATTCTTCAACGTAGGGCTTAGATCAATGGTGGAGCAACTGAACAGAGATCACCCTGATTCCATCTTTGTATACGGCAACACTTACCATGTCTTGGGCGATATCCTGAACAACCCTGCGAGATACCGTAAGTAATATTTATGTCAAACACCTTAAGTGCATGATGTGTTGATTGATTTGTAAGGTGATGGAATAGTTTTGTTTTGCAGAGTTTGATATTGTGGACAGAGCTTGCTGTGGAGTGGGAAGGGACAGAGGTCAGATATCATGTCTGCCATTGATATATCCTTGTGTGAACAGAAGACAGACTGTGTTTTGGGATGCCTTTCACCCATCAGAATCCGCCATTTATGTGTTTGCTTGGAGAGCTGTTAATGGACCGCAAGATGATTGTTATCCTGTTAATATCAAACAAATGGCTCTCATTTGATTCCCTCTTCATGTATCATCCTTGCATTTATACAAATAAAATATAAATCAAATGTACCAAAACTCAATTCAAAAGAGTTCAATATCATTATGCGAGGAGGAATTTGGTTTCATTTCTGCTGGTGTCATCTACTACTCCAATTCACTGTTAGCAATTTCACTTATTTTTCTAAAAAGTATACATATAATTGTAACAATTCCAGTATAAATAGTTCAGGCTAAGAAAAAGAATAAAAGAAACTAAATTAAATATTAACGAACATATATTTTTTTTTTTGACATTTAATCGATCTTTATAAAATTTCTTTATCTCTCTTTATATTATCTGTGTTTTTAATTGTTTCATTAGGTATTACTTATCGTTTTGAGGTATTCACATCTAATTTTTCTTTTGCGAATGTGTCAGTTTTAAAATGAAATATTTTTGAAGTAATTTTTTGAACTGTATAATATGCTAAAAGCGTGTGTAAGTCACGCTTTCATTCTAAATCATGAAAACCAGGAGACACAAAAGAAATAATAAGTGTTTTTTTTTTATTACTAATAATTTAAATTACAGTGTGATTGGTGAATGGAAGGGTTAAAAAGTTGCAGAAAATGTTTTAGGTGCAATAAGCGATTGAAGAGTGGTGAGAGGTTTTGAAAATGGCATCGACATTTCTGAAATTGGAAAAATTGAGCAGAGGCAGAAGAGCATTTAGGTTTGGGCAATGGAATCAGCAATATTCGAAGTTGAGCTACAGAGCAGCAACAGAGAGTGGAAAAATGGAAGAAGAAGAAGAAGAAGCTCACAGTTCTGGAATCTCAAAACCTCTCTCTGAAATACTCAAAGAGCTCAACAAGAAAGTCCCCGATTCTCTCGTCAAAACCCGCCACGAGAAAGATGGATTCCCCATCAGATACATTCCCTGGTTTCTTTTATTTCCTAACCCTAACCCTAATCTCTAATTTCTTCGTTTCATCACCATCCCCATTCATTTTGTTGCATTTTTTTTTCAGGCATACTGTGAACCGTATTTTGAACTTACACGTTCCTGGTATTACATAATATAATCTTTTCCCTTCTTTTTCCCTTTCTTTTATGCTGTTCAATAATTTGATATCTTCCCAATGCAATATTCGATGCTAGAGTGGTCTGGTGAAGTTCGGAATATCACCTATTCCGCTGATGCAAAGTCTGTCTCCGTCGTCTACCGAGTTACGCTATATGGGACTGATGCTGAGGTACCTACTTACCACTTCACACTCTACAAACAAATTCATTCTTCTGTAGTCTATATTTCTCTTACGAACCCTTAGGGAGAAGTATGAAGTGGGAGAGAATTGATTTTTGTGTGTTCGATAGACGGAAGCATTTTTTCCTCAAATTACTTAACTTTCAAACAAATTACTCTACTTTCAAAATATTTTCTCACCTATTTCTACTCTTTTAAACCACTAACTAAACTTGATTTTATTTTTGTTTCTTATTTATCTTTCCCTCAACTTATTTATTATCTATTCCCATTTCCTCTGTTTTTTCTTTTCCGCTGAACCAAACACATTACAAGTGATTTTGTCTCTGAAGCTAACATTTTCATTCTGAATTGAAAACCCAACTGAGCGAACCATTCTACATATTTAGCTTCGTTCAACCAATGGTACAGAGCACTTAGATGAAAGGGCCACCATAGGGCAGTGCCCAGCAGTGCATAACACCAATTTTTATCGTCAGAATTTGAAGGGCCTTATCTCTGTAGCCTGTTGATGCAATTTGGTATTGGTTCCTGGATTTGGAATGCAAAGCTTTTCTGATAGCTAAATTGGTTTAGTTTGTCGATTGCATCATTGAATTAGATATTTTTTTAGTTCCTAGCTTGGTATGTTTCACATTTTTTTTCACCTGAAACCGAACACAAACAAGACCTGAACAACATGTTTACATTTTTTTTGCACCTGAAACCGACGCAAAGGAGACCTGAAAAAACATGTTTTATTACTCGAGCTAAATTTAAATTTATAGGTCTGTTAATTATCATCTCATGTTTTCCCTTTTGACTTCATTTACCACTACCAAGCTTTCAAAAATGTTGAGGTTTCATTGAGTTTGAAAATTCACGGAATTGTAGCCCAATCAGATGTAATTACAGTCATGGACTGGACACTACATTGTGTCGTGGCTTAGAAAAAGGCCTTGCAACGGGTTTTTTCAAACCTTGACCATCATTGTTGATTTTAAGTTTTAAACTTTTTCTATAGTCTCTGGGTAGCTGTATTTGGACATATTGAAATATTGTGGCTAATGGTCATTCTGTCAAATTGACCAGATAAACTTCAGTTGCTTGTTAATTCCTGATCATTCTGTCTAAAGTAAACCCCATTTATCTGTCTAGATTTTTAGGGAATCAACTGGTACTGCTTCACTAGACGACACAAGTTATGGAGATCCTGTACAGAAAGCTGAAGCAATGGCTTTTAGGAGAGCTTGTGCACGGTTGGGACTGGGGCTCCACCTCTATCATGAAGATGCATCTTAGTCGATCGATTCCTAAGCTGCTTCACTGTTTTCATGATGGCCATCGTTTGTTTTTTGTTTTTAGTCTATGATAACTTACATGAGATCATACAACTACATTAGTACTAGAAAGGAAGCATTTTGTTGTAACTTGGTGGGGACTTACTAGCTTCAATCTCTATATTTGAGGTTTGTTAAATGTTTATCTTTTGAACATCTCCAATTAAAATATGTTAAAAGTTTATTTTTATAATACTTTGTTAATTACTATAAGCTGGGCTTAATGGATAAATGAAGGCTTGGTTCTGAGACCTGCCATTCCGACAGATAGATCCTAAGCTGTGATTAAGTGACAATTACTAAACAAGAAAATATGCTTGTCAAAGGTTAGTGAGCATCAGAATATAAAAGTAATAATAGGCATGACTGATAGAATCAATCTAAAGCCTCAAGACTAACATGTCAAGAACAATGAACTTTGAGCTGATTAAGCCACTCTAAATGTCATCATTCATTAAACCTAAACTCCAAAACTTCCAAGCAGGACTCTACCCAAACTTTAAGCAGGAGAGTACCCTAAAAGGAGTTCCATCCAGAAATTCTGAAAAACTTGAAACTAAAATCGCAGGACTTTACCCCAAAGGGAGTCCTTCCAGAAATTCTCGAAGGCCTAGGTTGAACCCAGGCCTAAGAGGGGGTTTGGAAATAGTTTTCAACCAGCAATAGACGCGCCTCGGTTAGAACCTCACTAGCTGCGTCATTGCCCCAAGCGCAAAGATGCCTTATAACATATTTGAGAGCTGTATTTATATTAACTTCTATATATGCTATCTCATGTTTTAGTCTATGTGGGACTTCATCCTCTCCACCAATATTAAGCTTAATGCTATCTACATATCTCTTCTTTTACCATTGCACAGTGCACTGACTAAATCAGAATAACTGAATGATTTCTTTGTACTAAATCAGTTTCTCTTACATTGCTTCTAAAATTTTCTTGGTAAGAATCAAACGGGGTGCTTTAAATAAACTTTTTTTGGCTTTAGATTGTTTGGTGATAGTTAATGAGTTATTTAGGCTATTGCTTTTATAATTGAATGTCTTATGCTAGAGTTATGGTGTTTCTTGTAAAGAGTAGTTGGAGTTTTATTTGTATCTCGATTGTCATCATTCATATAGTTCTCACTTTTCAACACACTGTATTATAAAATAATTCAACGTTATTAACAATCAATTTCTTTGGAATGCAGCATTTTAGAAGTTATTGTCATAACAATGTGTTTTAAAAAAATTCATAGACCCTTTATTTCAAAGTAGCATGCCAAAATTGAAATCTTAACAAAATCGTTTGACGTGCGATGCTTATAAGTTCCACTCTCCAACCCAAATCGACAATGTTTATACAATTAGTATTTTTCCCTTGCAAATGCAAGGATTTTCTGAAATAATAGAAAATACTTATTATATAAATTTAAATTTATTACAATTAAATATAAATATTTTATTTTGTAAAATTAAGTAATAATATTTTATTATTTTTATTGTAAAAAATTATCTAAATTATTTCTATACTTCTTTAATAAAATGTATTCTATAATACAATTGTTTCAAACGATATATAACAATTAAACTAACTAAAATAAAGAATATATATATATTTAAATGAAACAATCTATTCATGAAAATAAAATAAATTCTACAAACTTAAAATATGAATTTAGTAACAAATTAAAGGTTTTCCCAATCATTTGTTTATTAAAAGTTATTCAAAACGAAGTTTACTTAAATATGATATAACATTTATCTTTTAAAAGATAATATTGTAGAAGCATAATTTGCCCTTATACAATACTTTGATGATGTTTAATTAAGAAAAAATACATATAATATTAGTATTACTAGTAGGTAAAATTAAAAATATAACAATTTTTATATTAAATGAAAACTTTTTACTTTAAAGCATACCAAAACTATATATTTTATTGGTAAAAAAACTCCGTATGTTTATTTTATTTTAAAAACACCTTTTAAGTTTTAATTTATATAAAAAGAATGATTTTTTATATTCAAATTATTAATACACATTCTACATGGAATATTAATGTTAATGTTTATATTTAAAAATTGATTTATATTATATTAAAAAGAAATAATTAAAAATATATAAATATATAAATATTATATTTAAATCAAATGTTTTATATTTAACGTTTCAACTTTTTTTAAAATATTTATATTATATTTAAATGAAAAGTTATCAACATATTCAGTGTATTTCTTTTTATTGTTTTTCTTAATGAAAACATGTTTAAAATATTTCTTTCAGTCAATATAAGTATTTTTTATGTTTTCTTTAATTAATTTTGTTATATTAATTAAAATATTGATACGGTTAAAAATAAATGTAACATATTTATTAGTATATATATATATATATATATATATATATATATATATATATATATATATATATATATATATATGTTAAAATATCACAATACAGTGCATAAACTAACTATTCATTGTACTTAACAAAAGGAAAAGTGTTAAAAAAACTGACACTTTCTCAATAACTTGTCAGCATAGAAAACGAACTATTCTTCCTCCTACAATCCATACAAAGAACACAAGTGCTTTAGGTCTTTCCCGGTCTTAGTCCATTTCCTCGACTCTTTTGGTATAAGGACTTTGCATTTCACACTTTGCATTTACTTTCATTAATTTCTTCCATGCTTGTACCAATATAGGGAGCAGCGTTAGAAAAAAAAAAGTTAACTAAAATTAAGAGCTAACTTCCAGGAACCATCTAATTTTAACCACAAAAACATCGAGCACTATAATTTGATGTTGAAATAATCTGGGTCGAAGTGGTGCAACCGTACATAACCATCTTCACCTCCACTTGAAAAACTACAAGAGAAAAAAATAAAGACCCATTAAAAAAAAAAAAAAAAAAAAAAACAAGACAAAAAAAAAAAAAAAACATTACATATATATATATATATATATATATATATATATATATATATATATATATAATACAGAGAACAAATACACTGTTCCAGAATTTACTACAAGTAAAAAAATGTGAATATTAATAATTTCATTAGTTCATGATCAATGACCAAATCCGAACCAGTTAATGTTATATAATTATGCAGCATCTAATGATATGGCAATAACTACTACATATTGATTTGCATAAACCAAATATTGAAATTTATAGGTTACATCCTCTATTAACTGCAGAAAGGTTTTATCTTTATATCTACATTACATATCGGGCAAATGTGCTGGTAGTAATACACCACATGGAAAGATACTGAGATTTCAAACAGTTGAGTGAAATAAACAGCGCATTCTATCATCAAAGTAAAACAGCATAAGCACGGTTCTCTAGTTCTCCAACAAATAAATGAACTGAGGTATCTTCGTAAGAAAGTATGTCACGATGCAACACAAAAAAGGAGGTGAAGATCAGTGGATATACCTTTTCCCATCAGGATTAAAAGCCAATGCGTTAATTGGTCCAAAATGCCCTTTCACACCCCCAATTTCTTCTTGAAGAATCTAATAAATGAAAAGAAAAAGAAATTAGACATTCAATATCATTACAGAAATCAACAAAGTATAGGAAAACAAAAAACTTACCTTATCAAAGAATTTGGCTTCAAATTTTCCAGCACGATGATCGGTAGTTGTAACAGCTGATGCGTCCTGACCACCTCCAATTACTACCTACACAGGGAATGGAATTCAGAACAGCATAACACCAAATAAAATATGAAATGAAACCAAATCAGATAGATGTTTAACGGGGTGCCATCAATTATGAAATATTTTGGAAGCGCCTTAATTTTATGAATTAGAGTGCTACAGGTATGAGTTAGTGGTGTACGGGGGAATAAATTGCAACCGAGAAAAAAAAAAGTGTAGGAAATACATCTAACCAGCTTTCCTAAAATCATAAGACCATGATTTCCAATCAATCAAATACAGCAGAGGGAAAATTACTTGAACATGACAGCAGCAGGTTAACTAATGTTTGAATGTGTAAATACATACATGATCAAGAAGAGGTGACATTGCAACTGCATTGACTGGGCGTTCTGTGACATAGGTCTTGATAAGAGTCAATGACCTCGTATCCCAAAGTCTAGCAGACTTATCAAGGGACCCAGTAAGAAAATGTGAACCGTCTGCAGACTTAGCAAGTGAAGTTACAGTCTTTTTATGGCCAGATTCCCTGTCAGACTCTTTGAGCAGTTTTCCCGTCTGCAAAGAAACGAAGCAACAGTGTTAGCAAAATGAAAAGAAGAAAAAAAGAGAGGGTGAAATGGAAAAGAAGTGACCTCAGAATCCCAAATACGAATAACAGCATCTTCGCCGGCACTGATAATGGTGGTGTTGAGGGGTCCCCAAATGGCTCTATTTATCCTTCCCTGAGGACCCTTAATGAGAAGCACAGATTCCCCGGTCTCTGAGAAAGCGAAGGAAGAAAGCATTGGCAATAAAACAAAGAGAAGAAAGAAAATGAGTAAGGAGTAAGACGTTAAGTTACGTTGGGTTGGATCGTTAGCAATGCGTTTGACATGGATTGCAGAGGGCAATTCCATAAAGGGATCAGTGGTGATAACGGCGAGCTTATCGCCGACGGAGAAATCAACGGACCTGGCGGGAGAATCGAAATTGAAGCTGTACAATTGATGCCCAGTTTGGACGCTCCATAGTTTGGCGCTCTGGTCTGCACTTCCCGTGATGAGTCGAGTCGAATCTCCTGAAATTGAAATTGAGAATGAGATAGGGATTGAAATTGAAATTGAAATGAAAACGAAGTGAGAAACTTGCTTGAGACGTCGCAAGACCAAACGGCGCCGTTGTGGCCGCGAAAAGTGCCCAAGCGTTCGCCGTTGTCGGAAAACCAGAGGGTGGGGTTGTGGTCCTTGGCGCAGGAGAAGAGGAGATCGCCGTCCCTGTTGTATTTGAGGAAGGTCAGTGGCCTCTCGTGACCTTTCATCAATATTGGCCTCATATTTCCACAATCTCAATGCTCTTTCGTTTCTTCAAACTTCAGAGTTCAGATTTCAGAGTTCAGAAGCACTCACTCGCTTCCGACCTCTGCGTCTCGCCGTCGTGTTTGGGAGGGGATTGTGTCCTCTGTTAGGGTTCTCTCTTTCTCTCATCATATTTTGCTATTTTATTTCATAAAATTATTATTATACACCATAAATACTCTCATTTGCAATTCCAACATCTCTTTGAAAATAAAATCTTGTTATTCAATAATTTCAAGAACTGAATTATAATTTATTTTAATTTACAAACTGGATAAAATTATTTTAAACTGTTTATATCAATTTTATTTTATGCATTAAAAAAAATATTTATTTAGATTAGATATTAAAGTTTCAAATAATGATAAATTTTAATTTCACTTACAATAAACTAAATATACATTTAACCTAAATTTAATAATCCTTTATATTACCATTGTGGTTCGTGGATCTTTAAATGGATTGGTTGCCCGGATGGCAATATGGGCCAAGTCTCCAACCCATAAAAAAGGGTGGGCCGGGTCAGTCTGTCGGTACACTTTTTAAAAGTGGGTAGATTGAAAGAAAGAGCCACTTAAATTAAAGTGAATAATTTTAGTTTAACCAATTTATTTCACGATTTAAGTGAGTTTATGTAGCACCAACTCATTAGCGTGTGAATTTATTTATTTTTAAAAATAATATAATTTCATTAGAGTTATATATCAAATCACTAAAATTAAAAATTGAAAACAATTTGTTTATCTCTAAAAAGATATATATATTTATTTATTTATATTTTTTAGGTTTTCATCTTTTTTAAGTAGACTGGTCTAATATTAGTACTAAAGGGTCCCCATAAAGGTGAGGGCTGGACCTTAAAAAACCATCAGATTTGGGTCCAATAGTTGGATATCAACATTCTCATCCTATGGACCAAAAACACCCACGTGGCAACCGCAACTCTACAACTAGACAAATATCTGTTGTGCTATTTGAGAAACTTTATCACTTAGCTTCGTAAGAGTCTCTGATCTTATTACAATATCAAGAAGAAGAAGAAACTTGATTAGCACACATAAGTAGAAGTACAACTATCTTTTATCGAGAAAATCGTAATTGTTGACTAACTTTATGGTTTAGTTATAAAAGTAAGTCGACTTACATAATTAAAGTTCCACGCTGCCTAGGAACATATAACTTCTTCCATCCTCCTTATTATAACATACTATCAACTTAATTATATGCTAAAAAATAGTTAATCTTTATAATTTTTCAAAATATAATATTAACTTACTCTACCTTTATCTTTAACAATAAATCCTTCATATTTATACATGTATTATAAATTAAAAAAAAAAATTACAGCAATTGATGCATTCCACCAAGTGTCTTGACTGCTAAAAGAGAAATCTTTTAACTGTACAAAAGTCTTATGTCGATTATTTACTATCCACCAAAATCATTCATCTTTATCTATTATCAATAATTATGTCATGTACTGAAAGAGATGTGTAGATAGGTGTGGGTTAATATAATTACAAATTGCAATTATAATAGTGAAGAAGAAGAAGAGAAGCATGAATGTGTAGTGTATGAGTTAAGAGTCGGAGCTTTAGGTTCTTTGCAAATTGCAGACAGAAAGAAAAGTTTCAAACAGTTGGTGTGCGCTGTAATGGGTTGGCTTGGTCTTTGGCTGTACAATTCTCTCTTCTATTCTCTTCTCTTTTCTTCTCTTCTCACAAAGTTCTGCTCTGCTCAGTCCTCAACCTAAAGTTGGAGACAGCTACGCCTACCCCACCTCCCAAATATGTTACATTTTCCACAACTCCTTCTCATTATATCTTTTCTTCTTCTACCCTCCCAACATAAACAAACCCCACATTCTTCACTCATATCACCACACTGCCATTCCCATCCACCTCCCAAATTATATCATTGCAACCTCACACCGTTTTCACTAATCATTTCTTTAAAACACACACTGCAAACATATACCTGCTGCATCCACTTTATATACATCTCTGTAAGTAATCACTTGGTTAATACCTTTTACCTTTGTCATCTAATGACAGAAATGTTATCATAGTCTCAACTCTTTTGCGTGTGTAGTATGATGTGATTGACCAGGAACAAGGGCCAATTATATTACTTTTTAATGACTAACATCGTAAGAAAAATCAGACATGTTTTATGTAAAACTGTGTCATGCAAACAAGGTTCCTGGGAGATTCTTAGAATGTCCAGAAATTCAGAGAGTAACACGTTAGTGAGTGAGGTGAGGTGTAGCTAGTTCCCCCAATACGCAATCTTATAGGGGTGGACCATGGAATCTAGGTCCATGTGAGGTGTGAGGTGGGGTTATAATACAAGTGACACTGGACCAAACATGAAAGAAAAATGTTTGTGATAGGTTAGTGACGCGTCATGGTGCATCGTTGCAGCATCACACTGTAATTAATGTGCATAAGTTTTGTTGGTAAAACTAGTGGTGAATAGTGGAGTTTGAAATTGTGCAGTTTTGGGCAATGGTTGTGAATGGGGTGTTATTATGTTATAGAGAGATTGGTGTAATGGAAGTGGAAGATGGAAAAAATGAATGATAAAATGACATGGTGGAAGGAGAAATAATGATCCCCACTGCATAAAAAGAGGTTTTATTAAAATGGGTGTCTGACTGCAACTATTCCTCTTTAATTTATGCTACTTAATGTACTTTAATTTCTGTGATCATATGCACACAAGTTGTCAGAGATATGTGGTGGAGAAGCTCAACACTTTTCTACAAAATTACCCTTATACACCGAAATATTGGTTTTACCTTGATAAATAATTTTATACTTCAAATAAGCAAATAATATAAATGCTGATAATTTATATCTCTTCAAAAAAAATTATAATTACCCCCTAAGTTTAAAAAATTTCTGAACACATCATAAAGTTCATTCGTGGGGGCTGTTGGTGGCCATGGCTATGATACCCATCAAAGGGATTCTCTTATATAATTCATTTTGTGCTTTTATTAAAGGAGGTGTTTAAATTTGTATTATGCTTTAATTGATAATTATTTTAAATATAATTGTAAACATCGTTAATATTAAATCAATGCTATCGTGTATACAATATAGTTTATAATCAGATAACGGTTGGTAGAATATTCTCATTAAGTTTTATCTGGAATAAAATTGTTAAAATAAAATCTATAACTATATATAAAAGGATTCTCTCTTTTGTGTTCACATTTTATAATTTCAACTTTATCCTTTATAATTTAATTATTTATTAAATCTTTAAAAATTAACGGTTATTTTTACAAGTTTTTATAAAACTATTTACTTATCTCCTTCTTCTTTTTCCTACTATTCATCAACAGTTATTTTTTTAATATTTTCTCCATATATTTTATTTTATTTTTTATAAATATACTTTTATTTTGTTTATTAAATTAATAACATTACAATATCATTAATTATTAATATAATTCAAAAAATACATACAGACAGACGCTATCACGCCTGTGTTTACATTAGTATACAAGAAAATTAATTATGTAACAACAGTATCAAATAATTTGATATAAATTATTCGACTTCAAGTGTCTTAAGAATCACACCTACCGTCAGTACTTTTTTATACTTAACACATTTTTGTAAATGTACTCTGTATTATTTGTTGAAAACTATTAAAAATAAAATAATCATGTCATCTCTCTTGATTAATAATTTTCAATAAATAAAACAGCGCGTCAGAAAATATGATTTTGTTTATTATTAAGTTAAGAATTCTAATATTTTTTACCAACACAATACCATAATTCTTATTATTTACTTAAAATATTATTATTTTATTAAAATTGAACACATTTCCGAAGTGTATTATAATTTACATAACAGGTTGAACCAACTCAATTACATGTTGACGTGATTATTTATGTTATACATTAACAAAAAATTAAAATGTGTATTATAATTAAAATGTACAGGTTCCTAACGAATATACCGAGGATTGTATTTATATGCAATGTGTTATTCATTGAAAGTGATTAACATAATTAAGGTTTTTAGTTTTGATTAATCACAATTATCCTTTTAATACGAGATAAGGCAGCACGCCTTGTTTCAAAAGTCCGACACAATGTAAACATGAGTAATGAATGTTGTGAGGGTCACCGCCACATAATCAAAATAACTTGCCAAAAACATGCTTACAATCAAATAATCGAGTTAATTAGTAGAATAAACTAGTTTCTTCCAAGAACCAACTACAAAAGTCAATAGTTAGTATTCGCATTTTATAAATTATATTTTACTCCTATAAATAACATTACAAACTATTATTTCTCTACATAATTTTAAAAAATATATATCTATTTTACTTTTCTTTTCTATAATTATCTTATCCAAAATAATTTACTTTCCAAAGTCTCCATTGTCTTCCCAATTTGGATTTTTTCTAGATTTTTTGGTGCTGTTTTTTATTATGTCTTCATAATACATTAATTACCACTAATTTTAATGTTTTAAAATGTATTAAAAAAATAAAAAAAATATTTAAAATATCAACACAGTATAATTTTAATGATCAACAAAAAACAGTACGGAATAAAAATTCAATAAAAAATCTGAACTCGCAAAACATCCTTAATATTTAATTGGGTTTAAAATTTTGTTTGAATTAGAATCTTCCTTCATCAAGAAAATGGATAAGTGTTATAGCAGTAGAAAAGAAAAATAATTGAATTAAATATTTGAAGAAGAAGCTTTATAATAAATATCTTAAATAAAATCTTAAATAACACCTGAATTTGAATTTATTAATGTGACTCAATTCACGCAATCTGTTATGACCAATTAGTGAAAACGCATCTAGTGCATGTATTATTTATTTATTTTTATTGTAGTTTCTTTTCAATAAAATATACGGGATTATTTTCATATGAATCATCTCTTATTTATTTTGTCTTCATCCTTTGTAGTTATTAGCATACTTTTTTAATATTTTGATTTTATTTAAATGCTTTTAACGACATTATTGTGATTGACCTAATAAATAAACTCAAATTCTCTGTGATTTTGTCTTAAATTACTTAACTCGGTGTTGATCTATAATTCTACATAATCCTTCGACCTCAGATGCTTAAGCCTTAAGACTAGAAAACTCTTAAAAGACTAAAAAAATGACTTTCATTCTATTTTTATTTGGTTGATGACCTAAATGATTATTACTTGGCTTGATCTTGGTCCATAATACCGTCAATTAAGAAAAAATAAAATCATAACTTAATAACCAATAAAAAAAAGTTGAGAATATTGCAACTATAACAAAATAAATGTAAAAAAAAACTTTGACATCTCTAAAAAAATAAATACACGAAGAAATATACTTTACCAACTCCTCCTTGTAAGATATATTCTTGAAAAGTTTCAATGAACGTGGCTTACAAATTGAATTCATTAATTTTTCGAAGTTAAATTAAGCAGCATCTATTTATTAATTTGAACCACTAATTACATCAATCACGTAGTTCTTCCCCTTTATATTAGTCCCGCCTCCCCAAACTTTGATATTTGAATTTAATTGGCTGAAAGAGATATTTTTTGACGTTTTTTTTTCATTCGGAAAATTCAAACTTCCGAGTCACCAAATGTCGGCCTCCATTTATATTAGTATAAAAGATAAAATAATAAAATATAATTTTTTTATTAACATGAAGAAATTTTTAATATTCATTTGCTTCTTCAAAATAACCTAAAAAGCACTTATGAATAACTAAAAGGGTATTTGACATCATTTAAAATTATTCAGCATAAGCTTTTAATTCTTATCAGAGTCAAGTGGCATTTCTAAAATAGATAAAAAAAGATACTTTTATTATTTGAATTGAAATGTCATTTTTATTGAGTTGAGATGTCTTTTTCTGTAAGCTTTAGAGCAGTAAGTGAAGTTGCTTGTAAAATACTCCTAAATATATATATTTTATTTATAGTATTTGCATTATCCTTAGTCAAGTTCAAATACAATTTTAATACCTAATTAGGATATTATTGACGGCTGAAGTGTCGTGGAATGAATCTAATCTCCGTTATTATTCCTGGAATTTGTAGGTTAATTTTGAAAATGTTAATTTAAGAAAATGACACTAAAGTGTACCTAAATAAAATTTGATCTGACGTGGAAAGTTAAGGTATACGCGTGTTTTGTGAATGAGAAACCGCCATTGGACAGTTGACCGTTGACTTCCCTCCAACACACTGTTGGCGCCATTTTCCGTTCCGTTTTGGGGGCAGTGCGGTTCAAAATGGAGATTAGAGTAGCTGGTAGAGGGGCAAATATGTAATTTAAGGAAAATACGAGGGTAATAATGCACCCCACACCACACCTCATGTCTCCTCAAAATAATAGAAAGTGCAAAGACGAAGGAACATAATAATAGTTGCTGCATCATCCACTCCCACGCCCCCATGATTGCGCGTGGGCACAAACACATACCTATTCACTATTTACTCTTAATCATAGGCACGTCGATTACACTTACACTTACACACCTTATCATCCGGTTCGCTTCTGCTCCAAACCCGGTCTACCCGCCCAAAATACGAAGAAAGGGAGAGGGAAAAGTAAATTACTAAACTATCCTTTGTTGTGAGGGCATGTTGATAAATAAAGATAATTTTAGTTTATAATTGTTGAGAAGTTAAAAGGTGATGTTAAAGTATGAGAAGTTGTGAGTTTAGTAAGACGTATAAATATAATTAAATGCAGGGCACATAATTAATATAGTGATAAATATAATTAAATGCATATGAGGTAATGGATGGGATCGAACCAGAAGAAGCATAAGCCGAAGAAGTGTGGTCCGGTTTGAGATTTGATATTGTTAAAGAAAAGAAAGGAAAATTGAGATTGAATAATGGAAGCAGGTGGGGGCTGCTCTGTATATAATTCATGTCCTTATTATGTGAGGCCCTTTCCTCTTTTTCCAACTTTTGCTTTCTCTTCCCTCTCAATTCTCTCTCTCTTTCTCTCTCATTTTTTTTTGATCTCTGACCTAATTGTCTCTCTTCTCTTCTCTTCCCTTCTCATCAACATCACCACACCCCAGAGAACATATCCCTCTAAATTTAGCGGGTATTTCTCATCATCTTCTTCTTCTTCTTCCCCCGTCACCTAGATCTCTCTCTCTCTCTACACACTCATTGTTTGACAAAATAACACTGGGAAGTTTTGTCATAGCTCAGCTGACTCTAGCTACAGATAATAAGATTAAGATCATCACCCACCGCAACACCACACAGGATTCAACTCTTTTCATTGCTTCTCTCGATCCCAAGAATTCAACATGACTCCAGTTAATTTGGCAGGCCAGTTTGGTGACACCACATACACTAAGGTCTTTGTTGGAGGCTTGGCCTGGGAGACCCAAAAGGAGACCATGAAGAAGTATTTTGAGCAATTTGGTGAGATCTTGGAGGCTGTTGTCATCACTGACAAAGCTACTGGAAGATCTAAAGGCTATGGATTTGTATGTTCATATCTCTCTCTATCTCCTTTTCCTTATATTCATATAAATTAATTCTTTTGTCCAATTCCTATTACATACCACCACCCACCTAGATCTCAACTTTAAATGAAACAATATGTGTACTGTGTCACAAGGATGTTCATTATTTTCGTTTCAGGTTACATTTCGCGAACCAGAAGCTGCCATGAGAGCTTGTGTAGATGCTGCTCCTGTAATCGACGGAAGGAGGGCCAACTGCAACCTTGCTTCTTTGGGTGTCCAGAGATCTAAGCCTTCAACCCCAAAGCATGGTTCGTATACAAAATTTGTTCTTCTCTATCTTCTCCTTCTCCTTCTTCTTCATCATCCCAGTTCTTATTATCTCATTGACATGATGTATCAGATATCCCATAAGTCGCATAAAATCTTCTCTTTTTAGTCTGTCACTGTTGAAAGATGCTATAGCTCTAACATTTCTCAAACTATTCTCATCCATATACCCCACGTACATGCTCGTTAATGGATATTCCTCCCGAAAATTATTAGTGTGTTTGAGTGAAATCCAAGTCATGATATCTGCGTCGAAATATTCTTTGATAAAAATGGAAGACAACACAGCTACATGACAGCTAAGATTGAATATTCTTCCAGAGTGGAAAGTTCTATTATGTTTTATCCAAGAGAGAAGAGAGTTTTATTTCATGTATATTTTTGGGAAACAAATGGAAGAAGAAATGTCCCTAAGAAGCATGGAACCAAAGCAGTACGTCCACTGCATTTGTTGCCTTTAGTTATTTTTCGGCCATGTTTTTTTCCACTGAAAAACAACCCAATGTACTATAATCAATAATACATGTTCTTTTATTATACATATACATACATAACTGGAACTATTTCTATGATGTGTTTGTTTTGTTGATGATGTTATTAGTATAAATTAATAAACATATTTGGCAGGAGGAGGAGGGAGGAACTTCAGAGTAATGGGTTCTTTCCAGACAGGATTTGGAGGAGGAGTGGGATCAGCTTTTCCTTCAGCAGCAACCTTCCCTCATTATGCCATCCAGCAAGGGATACCTTATAATGTTTATGGGTATGAATATGCTTTAACTCTTTATAGCATGCTACTCCTTTTTCTTTCTCTCTCTCTCTCTCTCTCTCTCTCTCTCTCCCTCCTCTACAGTTGTACTACTAAGGTGGGATCATGGCACGTGCATGCCAACTCATTCACAACAAAAACTCCCAAACATATTTTTTACTCACCTTACCTTGCCTTGCCATTGCCACCCACTTCATCTCTATTCTTTTCACACAATCAACCTACACATCATACCTATGCACTAGAGAGAGACTTTTTTTCTATCACTCTCATGTGCGAGGCCAAAGAAAAAGGACTATGCACCACTGTGAATAATCTTTCACGTCCTTTGACCTTTATCTGTGTACGCGTTTAGTTTGACGATGGTGCATGTAAACACCACATGCACCATGTCTGCACTACCCTCTCTTATTATTGCTTCACATTCTAACCCTTTTCTTTCCTTATTCTTTTATCACTATTTTCAGGTACTCTCCTTACTCGCCGGATTACACTTACCCTACGGTTTGTACATTTTTTACTTTCACTTTTACTTTTTTTTTCCTCTTTGTCTACACTAATTCTTTTACTTAGGATGCGTTTTCTTGCGTAGCTTTTAGGAGGACACACTACCTTTTGAACCTGAAATCAAACTGTTTCTTTCCACTGTCCTCCCACCCTCCCTCTCTCTCTCTCTCTTCTTTTTACATTGCATTCAAATATATTTAGATTTCTAAAAATAACCATAGTCTAAAACAATCTCCTAAATCCTCTAAGATATATTATCCTATGTTTTCTCCTTTTTATCGTTAAATATACTATTATCTTTTCTAATCATCCATTCCTATTTAATATGAGTACAGTTACAACTTGCAATCTATAACACATTAAACCGAGTTTTGGAAAATTTTCAATATTTGAAATTCGGTACTTCAACAAATCTTCATCGTCGTAAAGAACATGTTGGACTCATCAAAAGTAAACATGCTCTTAACTACTTGCAACAAAACAACCTATAAGACCCGTTACATTTTTAGTATTGTAAGTATAATGGGTTTATTAGTGTTATGAAAATGATGAATCACGCATACTTATGTGTCTCTATTTCTATATGCAATAGACTGTATGTAAACGATAAAGCTATTTTTTTATGAAATAAAATAAATAGATAATTATAATTAAATATTATTATAAATAATAAAAACTAAAACGCGTAAGTAGCATAATATATAAATTTAAATAATCCGTGATTATAAGAAATAAAATTCCAAAAAATGCATGCATAATAAAGCAAAGGAATGAATGGATGAAATGAAACAAAAGAAGGGTGGGTAGTGTACGATGTATGAGGGTAGGGTGGTAATTGTGTGGGAGCTTTCACTATTTATGTGGGGATGAAGTTTTTCTTGGACAACACATAATTGTACCCTACAAAATGTGGAAATGAAGGTGGTAAGTCGGTGCATACGCACTGTTTGTATAATTGATTCCCTTCCCTTGGGACAACCAAAGGAGTAATGAGTGAGTGAGGCTTAGTCAAAGTGTTGCCTGTCCTGTCTTTTCCCCCCAATATTATTTCTTTTTTCTTCAAGAGGTGAAGTTTGTGGTCCATTTCTTCTGAGTCATGTGCTACGCATACTTTCACAGTCTTCTAAATTCAAGTGCTTCTGCACTGCACACACCCACATTTTTTAATCAAAGGCATGCTGCTGCGAATGCTAGTGGTCCACCTTTTAATAAACTAGAATGATAACGAAATCTTGCTGACGAGGTAGAATAATAATAAAGTAATTAAATTGTTGGAATCTAGTATTGAAAAATGGAAAATGGCATGCATGGTGCAGAGCTACTATGGTGTGTATGGAGGAGCAACAGCACAGTACCCGGTTTATGGAAGCGGGCCAGGAGGGATGATGACGGGTGCTGCAGCTTTCTACCCGTATCTGCAGTACGGCGGAGAAGGGAGTGGCGGCGGTGGCACAAGCGGGGGCTATAGTTCCGGGCAGGGTTACGGTGTGAACTATGCCCCTCACCTCTTTCAGTATTCACCGATTGCTTCCACTGCAGCAGGTGCCTATGCCCAGCACTACGGAACACCCATGTCTCTTGCTCCTTCCCCTGCCTTGCAATCAGGTTTGGTTTCTGCTCCTTTTCTTTCGTTCCCATTCCAATTCACGAGTGATTAATGGGGCGCTAACATCTTTGACAGTGTGTTTCGCTGTGCCGCAGGCGTGACCATGTCTCTTCAAGCTCCAATTCCTCATCGCTAGAGACTCATCTCAAACTAGCTATGTCAAAACTTCCCAGTTGCTTCTTGAAGTCTCTCGTCCTCATCGTCATCACCACCATCATCATCATCATCATCAACCTTTGCCCTAACCATGGTGCTCTCTCTCACACACACCCACTCTTTCACTAACACAATGCAAAGTCCATCAATGGCATTTGGGCTTTTCCAGCATATATAAGAAGCCCCCCGTAGGGGCGAAAATGTTCCTCCACATCTGGAGAGTCATGCATTTCTTTTTCTCAAAAAAATGTTGCATCTTGAATGAAGGGTTCCCTCAGGTGAACCGCCGAACCAACAGTGGCCGGCCACCGGAAATGGCTGGCTGAGTTGTTGGAAAAAAAGAACAGCAAAGCTTGGCCCTGGAAAGGCCGAGCCCAAAAGAACCATCTTCTTGACTTGCGCCCAAGGAGGGCTAAGTAAAAGTGTAGAATGGTTTGAAAAATTGTAAATGGGAAAGTAGCTCATCAACTAGAAATGAAGTTAGTTCTGCAAAAATAGGTATTCCCTCCAATCACTGCTATAATCACCTCTGCATGAAGAGGAACTTTTAGCAATCATGGACATTGGATGTCCCAGCTTTTTTGTATGGTAACATCTAGCTAGTCTTAGGCCTTAGTGTTAGGATCAGTCATGTCTTTATAAATATGTTTTCTTTTCTCAACTTCATTTCAATTTTCTCAAAAACGAGTTTTAACCAACCAATCAATTCACAATCTTCCCTTTGGGTAAGGGGAGCCAATATCTAACTACTGTTTTTTTGTTCTTGGTTTTTCCTGTAAATTGAATGTGGCTAAACTATGGGAGTTTAAGCCCAATCCACTAATCCTTAGGAGGGATAGTGTTTTATTTTCCCTTTTAGCATAAGTAGTAGTAGATTTCATCATCATGTTGAGAACTGCATCAATGGATGTAGAACTCAAAACACTTGCATGTAACCCTGGGAGATATTTTGGTTCCCTTGGGTACTTCACTTACTCACCAACCATGGTTAGGACATAGGTGAATCTCATCACTCTCTGTCTCTCTCTCTCTCTTTCTCTCTTCTCTCTTCTCTCTGCTTTTCTATCTGCCAACTTTTACATCGAGATGGACCTTGATACTCTATTAATTATATGTTTAAGCCTATATGGTTTGGATTGTAATTAGGAATACTGAAGTAGGAGGATTTCATTCTCTATCCATGTCGGATGAGAATGGATTTGCTACTCATTCTACTATGTCTTTAATTTCATGTTATGCTTGCTTCTGTTCAACCTATGTCAACATAAGCAAATCAAGTTAATTCTTCCACCAATGTTCACTCAAACACATTTTATTTATTAATTATATGTGCTAAATCTGAGGTTTACTTATTAAATCTTGTTGTATTCCTCTTCAACCTCAAAATTAGTTTTTATTTTCACTCTCTATACACATCATAAATGAAACCTTTCAAGACCACCCTCTTAGTTTATCCAAACGCTTTTGCATACATATATACCACTGAGACTCCTCTTTTCTATTATAGATCCATGCTTACAATTGTATATTATTATTTTAACTCAATATAACAAAGAGTACTTTACAAACTCATACAATTATTTTTATATGAAATTGTTGAATTTAGTACTTCTAATGTTGTCAAGTCCACTGTATAAGGTGATATTTCATGGAACTTATAATGTATTACCTAAAGTTAGTCTCTATTAGAAGGGTCGTGTGTTGCTTCGATTCTATACGTTTTTTTTCAAGATATAATTTTTTCAATCATATGAATTCTAAAGATCTTAACGAATAATTAACTCCTTCATGATGAAATTAAAGTCCTTTTTTAAAACCTGAGAATTCTTTTCATCATCAACTCTCAGAAATTGTTCCCAAACAAAATCTGAATCATTGACTGATATGATTTAAATTTAAAGTTGGGGTATTTTTCAACTGGATTCAACTTTAAGTTCACAAAATAAGCATTCCTCTTATTTTAAGCTAAAAAATTCAAATCAGGAGAATGTATTATGGAGAGTTTAACAACTTACTTATTCTATTCTGTTCCTCTTAATAGTTAAGTAAGGCACTGATAGTGCAGTATTTCTCCGTAGCTTGATGTAACATATGTTGCTGTTAAATCTACTCTTGATTTAACAATAGTAGAGATTAAAGATGAATCAAAATTCGTGACAGTAGATCAAAGCCTCTAATGAACAAAAATATCTTATATTTTTCTAGCAACAACTTTACACTTGGTTTATGTGTGATCAATTGTGTATGACTGTATATCAACGTTTGTTATAACCTGGTTTGTATTTATGATTTTTGGTTAATGGATGTTTAGACGTGAAAGTGATCATACATATTCACTTGAGCCCAAAATGTAACAAATTACATTATGCATTGTGCACTATTTTTTTTATTTTTACGGCACACCGTTATAATGTCACTTCTTAGCTATGCTTGTAATTATCTTTGCAAATGTGTGAAATTGTTAAAAATTGAGTTGGTCTCAAAGTTTCTAAATAATATAAATCGAACAACTAAAATAATTTTACGATAATAAATTATCTTATTTAAACCTTTTTCTATAAATATTACTAAAGCTAAACCTAAATAAAAAATATGACTATTTTGAATTCAACATCTTAAAAATTAATAAATTTATTATTTTTTATATATTACTTTCATGTCTTCTTAATCTATCATATTATCTATCGGTCGAACAAATCTGATATATTATCTATTAACTTTGTATTCTTATAAAAAAACCTATGAAGTTTGCATTTCAGTTATATATTATGAGATTGTTATCTTTAATTGATATAGACTTAGAAGAGCTCCCGTAAATATCCGATAATGTTTTGTTTCTTTGGCTCGGTCAAGGCCTGCTGTGTTTTTATTCACATATGCAGGCATAGGCATATTCTGTTGTGTTTCACAAAGCTAATAGAATAACAGTAATTCAACAAATGTTTCTCAGTTTCGGAGAATCCAACAAATGTTGTCTTGTTTTTTTTCCCGTTCTTGCTCTGAAGCTTAATTTAGTGACCATTCTCAGAAAAGCTCTAAGAAAGAGGAAGAGTATATCTATATGTATCAGATATTGGTGAAACCATCGTATCTCAGATATGTCTGAAGAGGCTATGGAGTGGTCACCAGAGAATTCAGTAGTCTCAGGATTCAAGGAAGAGTCTTCTGAACATTCTCCATCTGAGAAGTGGTTAAAAACCAGCAAAATTACTCCATTTATTCAACTGGATATTCAATCTGAGTTGATTGAACAAAATAATTCAGACCATCTTGGATATGGCCATAGCCACCACACTCCCGAAGCTGGTGAAAAACATCAGGCCTTAAAATCACATGCAGTAACCAATACAGAAAAGACATACACTGTGACCAGAAGAAAAGAAAAGCTATCGAGTATTCTACTTCCACTGTCTGCAGCTTCGTACTACAGTGGAGTATCACCGCAAATGGAAATTGTTGAATCATGTCAAACCATTGAGAAGCTAAACGAATATTTGAAAGCAAGAAAGGATGATGTCAATGCTGGTGTACCAGGCAAATTCTTACGTGCAGTAATGGGTTCAGATGGTGTTGGTAATTTCTATTTCTTAACAGAATCTTGTGAACATGAATCCATGATTTTTCTGATCACTATTTTGTTCTGGAATAATATATTGTAAATGTAACTGTTAACAGATGTAGGAACTGTGGCTTCAATCATCACGTATTCCTTCTACCTAGATGTAACTTCAGAGAGCGATCAATACTGCACAGTACCAATCATTAACATTAACAGGACAAATCTTGGTTCGCATGTTGAACTCAAGTGGTTGCTTGATTCATGTCATATTGATCAGTCATCCTTGATTTTTGCAGATGAGGTTAGTTTGACGAGACTGTTCTACAATTATAATTTTGAAAATATGTACTTACATCAAATTAGGCCTGCTTTTTATTTTTGGATAAACCAAAGATATTAATTATTAAAGCTATGAGGGAGTCTTAAACACCATTTTTTTCCCCTGTGTGTACACTCCAAAAGAATGCTTAATTATTTGAATAAATTTCACAGATTGATTTGTGTTACTATGATCTATTTGGGAGTCTTAAGATCGTACTGTTGAAGGGAAGCAAGATTAAGCAAGAGGTAACAAATTATGCAGTGGACACAATGTTCAGCTCTGGTTATGATATCAGAAAATTACTGATATTATGTTCTTTTGAAAGCAGAAATTGAAGCATGCTGTGGTTGAAAATTTTCACAGCAGAAAGGTTAATTTACTGCACCTTTTTCAACCATTTTATACACTTTTTTTTTTTAATATTTAAGAACTAATGCATACCATCCATAAAACTCTTATTTCTCAGGGTGAGACAATATATCCATGGGTTAAAACTGTCATCACAGGCGAGGTGGGCCTTAAATTCCCCACACAATTTCAGTGATATCTCCTCTTGTATTTATGGTTATCATATTTTCCTCAATTTCAGTTTTAATCTTTATATTTTAAAAGTTCAACATCTAGGTACTTGTAATTTTACATGTTTAAATTTTACTCTGATGCCTTTAGTTTTACTTTATTAGGTTTTTACCTGGTGTGCTTTGTTGATGTTCTACTCCATCTATGATCTATTATATCATTCACTAGTCCAAATGATAAAAATTATTAAAATTCTGCATATATTTACATGGAACTGTATGAATCTATAAGTAAATGATGCTACTCAAAACTGCACATACTTACTATGATGTTTAGAGCTTTCAACTTGAAGGATTAAAACAGCTGAACAAGTATTAGCAGAAGCTTTTTATATAATGTGAACTGATGGTGAATGATATAGAAGAATAATCTGTTTCTTCCATGGATGTATCATTATAAAGTCTCAGTTCTCGTTTAACCCTTTAACCATTGCTACAGGAATGCTCTTCTTGCACGGCCATAGCAGACAAATTTGTAAATTATTCGCCTGAAATTTTGGCTAGCAAATCATTCAGTAAACTTCTGGTACTTCAAACTTACCTTTTTCTGATGTTTTAATGTAATTTCTAAGACTATAGAAACATTTTCTCTGAGAAAGAAAGAAAAGAAGGTTCATGCAATTATAAGAGTGTTGTTATTCAACAGTTGGTAGCATGATTCATGCCGATTTTAGTGGTGTTGACATACACCATGCTATTCACTTGACTTGTATTGTTTTTTTTGTCTTGTTTGGTTGTTGTGTCCCTCATGTCTACCCAAAAATTAAAATGAATTTTTGTCTCATCTTTGATTCCTGTGAATGGTTGCAGCTAGCTGGCATTCTTTTAGATACTGCGAATCTAAGGGACCCTGCCTGCACCTCTAAAGATAAGTACACGGCTTCATTATTGATCAATGGTGCTGGTCGTTATGGCTGCAATGGCTTTTACCAATTATGTATGCCCCCACACCATTTTCTATTATTTTGGATCTTCACATGCTACTGCTATTGTTCAATCTTCTTGGTTTAGTTGCTGTGTATGTTGAAGTGTTTGTGATTTTCAGTGAAGTACAAAATGCATGACCTTTCCTCCCTCCAAGTAGCAGATATCTTGTGGAAGGACTTCAAAAAGTGGACAGGACAAGGTATTCACTTTTGTTTGTGTATATAAATAAACAAAGGTACCTTTCATAAATGCTTTCATAAATGAGTGTAATGAAATGACATAACATTACTTTCGATTCTCTCTCTGTTGATCTTCTGCCTGTCGGCAGTGTAGATCTATTCACCAATATTCATAAGCTACAATTTTAACTGTATTGCAGTTTCCATTCTAATTTATTTTGGTTCTGTTTCTAAATATTGTTACATAATCCCAAAAACATCATAGTTTTAATCAATCAACATGTACCATGTAATCAACCAAAGGAGGTTGTATGTTAAAATCTAATCCTTTAACAAAAATTTACTATTTTTGTGTGATGGGGTAATAAAGCAGAGAGTGGAGATTCAAGGTCATTGCAAATTGGCATGAGTTGCATCGGAATTTCAATTGGACAGCTTCTTTCTCGCGCAGAAAATCTTGCACAAGAAATAACACGATTTCAGTGTCAGTCTCCATTATTCAACTTTGCAATTCAAACTTTCCATCTGGTTTTTCAGACGCAATGCATTTCTAACTTTTATTACTTTGTTCTGCTTCAGTGTATGAGAAACTTCGAGCACTTATTGTGGTTTCGGGGTATTTTACTGATGAAAAGAACTTCAAGGTTTGTTACTACTTATGGTAATCAAACTCTGAATTTACATCTTATATTTTACTAACTTTTCTTCTAACAGTTAGCTAAATAATTATATTGGACACTGCAACACACAACAATAGTAATTATATTTCACAACATGTGTTTGTGTTCTGTCCAATTGAAACATTGAAACTGAAGAAGCTTTGTATGAATATGATTGAATGTGACAGAGAGAAGTTTTGATTTGCACGGAATCTACGAAGCTGTTAGAGAGTTTGCTCTTTTTCTTCGATTTTAATGCTTCGCGGCTGCCACTCAAAGCTATGCACTTTCCAGGTGGGTTTCACCTTTTTCTTCCTCCAAAACTACTTTGTTCTATTTATTTATTTTTTTGATTTAGACATGCATAATGTTAGTATCTTTAAAATTAAATAAATCTAGTCATTTCATTGAATTTTGTTGTTTTGCAAATCTTTCAACACTCTGTTCTATTCCAATAGTTTGAAAAGGAGAAAATTGAGAGAATTTTCTTGTGAAAGTTAAAAAGGTGTAAAACAATCTAATTGTCGGCATTTGTGAAGATTCTGTACAGAGAAATAAGTATCTTAGTGTTTTAAGTAGAAAGAAATATAATAGAAAACTAAAATAAATAATTAATATTGGTGTAGGAGTAATAATTGTAGTATATAGGAACTAAATCTATAATCAACCTTTCATAATTAATATCCATAACATCATTAAAAAATTGAACAGATTTGAGTTATGATGATGTTTATGGTACAATAATCAATGAGATCCAGGAATAAAATCTTTTTCTTAAAATTTGGTGGAGTGGAATAAAACAACAGTTTTACATCCAAAGCTATATTAATGCGTGAAGTAAGGATTAAATTTATGAACTATTTTTTGTGGTTATGTTGTTGAATATGCAATAAAGATTACAGTGATAATATTTTGTGGGTGGGTGGCAGGTCTGAAGAATGAGATGAAAGCGTACGAGATCGATAAGGTTACATCAAGAAAAATAGTTGAACATCTGATACAAGAGTTCGTTGGGATACCAAAACCCTAGCTACCAAATTGCTTCTTTATGAACAAAACAAGATTCTCTATACATTACATTGCTCCTTTATTATCGAAACAGAACAGAAAGGGAAAATTAACTTATGCTGCAGTGCAGCCACCATCTTTTACTTGCAATGATTACATTAAAGAGAGGAAAAAAACATCACAGAAATAACAGAAGAAATAATTGAGCTTGAACTTATGCAGAGTTACTCACACCAGTACAATATTTCAATATCCAAGCATGTTTCTATCATTCTCAATAATTTCTTTGATATATTTTTCAATGAACTTCCACTAAATGAAATTAAAACCTCCACAATTTAGCTTTTTTTTTGTAGTGACAACTTCCATTTCTTATCCAAACTCTCGTCAAAATACTCATGGCTGTGATCTCCATAGCTCACACAAATACTAAAAACTATTAAATAAAATATACTTTTTTTCCAGCTCGATTTCGCTTCGCTTGATTCATATTTATGAATTTTAAAAACTGATGAATACATCTGTCAGCCAACAGTAAGAAGTGGATAAGATGCCAAACAGGCACGAAAGATATTTATATGCTTAAGCTGGATAGATTCAAGATCAACTGATAATAAATATGTTACTGCATAAGTATTGTTTGACTAAGGTAAAAACTTGTTGTGTTTATTGTTTGGTATTATGGAGTACGTAGATACGTGGAAAGTGGATGAGTATTGATTGATCGATCGAGTGATATGAATAGGAATTGATTCGTGAAAAAGTTGCTATTGATGCAGTGAAACGAAAAAGAGGAAGAGTGAGAAATGGTTGATGAGGGAAATGAGTGGATGGGAAAATGGGTGTGTACTTGTGTGTTCTTTATAGTGGTCCATTCATTCCACTAGTAGCGGATGGATGAATGAATGGAAGGTGGAACAAATCAAGAGAAGTGTGAGAGAGAATAGCACCTTCTTATGCCAATCTCTAAAGCATTTTTGCCCCACACCAAACCTCAATCAATGGTTCACTCCTTGACATAATGAAATGGTGTCAAACTCAAGCTATCTTTTTTCTGTTTTTCTTTCACTCTTTTAGCATATTTCGATTTTAAGGTCACGCTATATGTTTCTGGAAACTATTCTTTTTCTGTCAGTCTCACACTCACACACGCCACTACTGAGAGGTAGTGCTAGTGTTAATGCTCACGCTCTAATATCTCCAATTCTACTCCACTACCAATTTCCTCACTCTTGTACTCCTTTCGAAACTTCCAATTCAATACCAATACACACACTATGGAACTGTCAACACCCTTTTGTTCTCTGCTCTCTGTCTATGCATTTTCCAACACATCCCACTAACACAACAATCTTTGTATCACTACCAACAAAATAAGACTCAGTTTTCCTCTCATTTTGAAGAAGAGATGAAGACAGACTTCGGAGATCCAGCACAGTTTCTATGAATCAGGTATCAGATTCTTTTTTTCAGACCAGGTTAAACCTTGCTACTCAAATGAAATTCTTTTTCTTTCAATCTTTTATCCATTTTCTTGTTCTGCTCTTTGTTTTGAGTTTGGATTTGGAACAAGAACACCGGGTGTTCCTTCAGGTTGAAGTAGTAAGTTGTAACAGTTACAATTTTAAGCATATTACCTTGTGATTGATTAGCTCTCTGCTAAATTCTATTAAAACATTTGAATTTCATTCTGATGTGCATAGCAGGGTTGTTAGTAATAGTCACTCATGATTAGAAAAGAAGAACTGCACTTGGCTATAATTATATTATGTGTGCTTTGCTTTCAGAGCAAATTAGATTAGAACCTCTTTTGTGCCAAAGATGCGAATGAGTGACTTCAAAGCATTATCCCTTTCTTCAATTCTTTGATTAGAATCATAGTAATGACGGTGCAATAATTCTCTACAGATACAAACAAAATTGACCTTCCAACGTCACCTTTCTTTGCTTTCTGACATCACCATATTGCTTTTCCTTAGAATTCTTTATTAATGTGTAGCTTGTTTATAGTTTAATGTCAGTGTATGATTTTGTTCCCTGATCAGTTGTTTCCAGGATGGTCCCTGCAATAATGGTTTATTGATCACCCAAGTTCGAATATTATCATCCACCTTGCTGCCATTCCAATGATTCTATTTCTTATCTGAACTGACAAATTTGCCCCCGAATTCTGTCTTAATGGCCAAGAGCATCTGTCTCTTATCCTTTTTCCAGTTATTGGCAGTGCTCTTTCTCACCTTCTACTCTATTTTCCCGCCTTGTGTGTCTCAGACATCGGAAAGCCACGCTCTTTTTCAGTTCAAGAACCATTTGAAGGACCCCTTGAATTACTTTGCTTCCTGGAATGAATCAGAGTCTCCATGTGAGTTTTATGGAATTGCATGTGATCAAGTTTCTGGTAGAGTCACAGAAATCTCACTGGACAATAAGTCCCTCTCTGGTGTCATTTTTCCATCACTCTCAGTTTTGCAGAGCCTGCAAGTTCTCTCACTGCCATCAAATTTAATTTCCGAAAAGCTTCCAGCAGAAATAAGCAGGTGTAGCAGCCTCAGAGTGCTGAATCTAACAGGAAATCAATTGGTGGGAGCAATCCCAGACTTGTCTGGGCTGAGAAACCTGCAAATTCTTGATCTTTCAGCAAACTACTTCTCTGGTAGCATCCCTAGCTGGGTTGGGAATCTAACCGGACTGGTTGCACTGGGTCTTGGGGTAAATGCATACGATGAAGGTGAGATTCCAGGGACTCTTGGAAATCTGAAGAACTTGACCTGGCTTTATCTTGGTGGCTCCCATTTGATAGGAGACATTCCAGAATCACTGTATGAAATGAAGGCATTGGAGACACTGGATATGTCAAGAAATAAAATCTCTGGAAAACTATCCAGATCAATTTCCAAGTTAGAGAATCTTTACAAGATTGAGCTCTTCTCAAATAATTTGACTGGAGAGATTCCAGCAGAGCTTGCAAACCTCACCAAACTGCGGGAGATTGACCTTTCTTCGAACAACATGTATGGTAGGTTGCCAGAGGAAATTGGGAATATGAAGAACTTGGTTGTTTTTCAATTATATGAGAACAGATTTTCTGGAGAACTTCCTGTAGGATTTGCAGATATGAGCCATCTCATTGGGTTCTCGATATATAGAAACAACTTCACTGGGAGGATTCCAGAAAATTTTGGCCGTTTTTCACCACTTGAAAGTATTGACATATCTGAGAATCAATTTTCAGGCGATTTCCCAAAGTTCTTGTGTGAAAGAAGTAAGTTGAGGTTGTTGCTTGCATTGCAAAACAATTTCTCAGGGACTTTTCCGGAGTCTTATGCTACATGTAAATCTCTGAGGAGATTCAGGATCAGTATGAACCAGTTATCTGGGAAAATTCCAGATGAGGTTTGGGCACTTCCATATGTAAAAATAATTGATTTGGCTTATAATGATTTCACTGGTGCTGTACCTTCAGAAATTGGGTTGTCTACTAGCTTAAGTCAGGTAGTTTTGACAAAAAACAGGTTTTCAGGTAAGCTCCCATCAGAACTTGGCAAGCTGGCGAACTTGGAGAAGCTTTACTTGAGCAACAACAATTTCTCTGGTGAAATACCGCCTGAAATTGGATCTCTGAAGCAGTTATCCTCTTTGCATTTAGAAGTGAATTCCTTAACTGGTTCAATACCACCAGAACTGGGTAATTGTGCAAGACTAGTGGACTTGAATCTTGCTTGGAATTCTCTATCTGGAAATATCCCCCAGTCAATTTCACTTATGAACTCATTGAACTCTCTTAACATGTCTGGAAACAAACTCACAGGTTCTATTCCAGATAGTTTAGAAGCCATAAAGCTAAGTTCGGTGGATTTTTCTGAAAACCTGCTTTCTGGGAGAATTCCATCTGGTCTTTTTATTGTTGGAGGAGAGAAAGCCTTTCTTGGAAACAAGGGGCTGTGTTTCGAGGGAAACCTAAAACCTTCCCTGAATTCTGATTTGAAGATTTGTGCCAGAAGTCGTGATCAGCCAGGGATCCCTGCTAATAAATTTGTCTTTATCTTTCTCATTGCTTCTATTTTTGTTGTTATTTTAGCTGGTCTCGTGCTTTTGAGTTGTAGAAGCCTCAAGCATGGTGCAGAAAACAGCATGCAACGTCAGAAGGAAATAAGTCAAAAATGGAACCTTGCATCTTTCCACCAAGTAGATATCGATGCTGATGAAATATGTAATCTGGATGAAGATAATTTGATAGGTAGTGGTGGCACAGGAAAGGTTTATCGAGTGGAATTGAGGAAAAATAGAGCCATGGTGGCTGTCAAGCAACTAGGGAAAATAGATGGTGTGAAAATTTTAGCTGCAGAGATGGAGATTTTGGGGAAAATTAGGCATAGAAATATACTTAAACTCTATGCTTCTTTACTTAAAGGAGGATCCAACCTTTTAGTGTTTGAGTACATGCCAAATGGTAATCTATTTCAAGCTCTCCATGGACAGATAAAAGATGGGAAGCCAGACTTGGATTGGAAACAGAGGTATAAAATTGCTCTAGGAGCTGCCAAAGGAATTGCTTATTTACACCATGATTGTAATCCACCTATTATTCATAGGGATATAAAATCCAGCAACATTTTGCTTGACGAGGATTATGAGCCAAAAATTGCTGATTTTGGCATTGCAAGGTTTGCAGAAAAATCTGATAAGCAATTGGGTTATAGCTGTCTGGCTGGCACACTTGGTTATATTGCTCCAGGTAAGTTTGCAAATGTTTTCTTCCGGGAAATTTCAGTTTTTTCTTGAGTTTTAATGTGAATCTTGAGTTCTTTTCTCTTTTTTATGACATATGCTTCCTATTTATGTATGTTTGAAATTCAATGGCATGGGGTTAACGTATATATTGTTATCGTTGATGCAGAACTTGCTTATGCCACTGACATTACTGAAAAGAGTGATGTTTATAGCTTTGGGGTGGTGCTGTTAGAATTAGTGTCAGGCAGAGAAGCCATTGAAGAGGATTATGGAGAGGCGAAAGATATTGTTTATTGGGTTTTGACTCATCTGAATGACCGTGAAAGTATTCTCAACATTCTTGATGAAAGGGTGGCATCTGAGTGTGTTGAAGATATGATGAAAGTGTTGAAGATTGGCATCAAGTGCACCACTAAGCTTCCTTCTGTGCGTCCCACCATGAGAGAGGTTGTTAAGATGCTAACTGATGCAGAACCTTGTGCATTGAAATCACCAAAATTCCGTCATCACAAAGACACAAATGCCCTTCTCTGATCAGTTTCGTTTCAAAATGTAATCGTAATGTGAATCCTTTTCCTAACTTTGTAGCACTTTCGTAACCATGCCGACATACATTTATATGATGATTATGGCTTCCTAAAGGGTTCCTACCAAACTCTTTTTTCTTATATTATCGCTTTGCGTGTTTAGGTATCTTGTGTATTATAGTACTACCCCAAGCTCTTTTCACTTTTTCCTTTTACTTTTATTGGTTTTCATCTTTATGTCTAAAAAACATTTTTATTTATTTAAGTATTGACCCACTTTAAGTTTTGTGAAGAAAAAAAACTTTTAAGTTTGAAATACAAAGCCTTTTTGCTTTGCTCCCATTTCTTCCATCTACCAAAGCTGCACCTAAGTGTTTTCTTTTGTCACTTGAGTTGCTGAAATAAAAGGAAAGAGTCTAGACACACCCATGTCAACGACAGATCTGAAGATTCAACAAGTTGAAAAACAAGTATATTTTGGTTTGTTAGAGATCTTAAGACTTTGCTACAAGTCTCCTCTTAAAAAAATTTCCTTCTATTGGACTTTGTCTCGTGAAGAAATATAAGCGAAACATTGACCGAGAAGCCAGTAGTTGTTAGAAAAAGAAAATGAAAAGGAGGATGTGAATTGAACCGTGTATTTTTTGCCTTAGAATGCACACTGATTCAAACTATTCATTCCACAGTGTAATTTCCATTTCCTTGCTTGGTACATAATAATAGAATCATGAATGAATGATACACTTCTTGGCGTCACCATCAATTACAAATTATTACAGGATTTTAAAACAAAAAATGGAGCGGGTTAGTGTATATGATTGAGTAGTCTGGTGTGAGGCGTGACGTCGAAATTAGTTTGAAAAAATGAAGAAAAAAAAAAGTGATGCAATATACAAAAGTTGACTGTGTCAGAATGCAGGGAGCTGAAGCTGAGCGTGGTGGAGAAGGAGATAGCAAAAGAGAAGAAGATAACGCTATTGCGAAGAAGAGTGAGTGGTGGACCTCGAGAGTATTGGTTGGGCTAAACATGCAGCCAATGCTCTTTCCAAGTTATTTACAACTTGAGACATGGTTGGTCTGTCACGACCTTCAAGCCTGACACAATCTGCTGCCAAATAACCCACAAACGCCACAGCTTCTATCTCGAACGGCGTGGGAGGGGGCACTCTTCTGTCCAACACTCTGTGAATCTCATCTTGAAAAATGAATGGCACCACAAAATCAACCACATTTCTTGGCACCCCATTTTCGTTTTTGTGGATGGCCTTGTACCCAGAGAGCAACTCTAGCAGAACCACGCCAAAGCTGTAGACATCACTCTTGGGGGTCAAATGTTGAAGCCTGTAGTATTCAGGGTCCATGTAGCCAACAGTGCCAGCTGCGAGAAGTGAAAGGTGAGCCTCCTCATCTTCAGGATCAGGTCCCATCAGGGAGAGTCCAAAATCAGAGACTTTCGCAGTCCACTTGGCATCCAACAATATGTTTGCAGATTTTATGTCACGGTGAATGATCGGAGGAGTGGCGTATTGGTGTAAGTACTCTATGCCTCTGGCAGCATCCAGAGCCACCTTGATCCGCACCGGCCATGACATCAGAGCTGAAGTTTGGAGCTTGTGGAGATGGTCACTCAGACTCCCATTGTCCATGTACTCGTACACCAAAATGCGTTCTTTAGTGTCTTCATAGAACCCCACCAAACGGACCAGGTTCTTGTGGTGGAGTCTGGAGAGAGATTCGAGCTCATTCACGAAAGCATTGTCTTTGTCCACTTGGGCACCCAAGACTGTGTATGTGGAAGATGAGGCTTCGGCTCTTTTTATAGCTACCTCCTTCCCGTCCTCCAAAGTGGCACGATACACCGAACCGAAGCTTCCAATCCCAACTCTCTTCTCCTCAGAGAAATTGTCGGTGACTTGAAGCAGTGTCTGGAGGGAAAACTCCTCCAAAGGGCTCCCATTTCCCATGCTGATCACGTGACTCAAGCGCTTCTGAAGAACACGAGATCCAGCTTCGGTTTGAGGTTGTGGTTGAGAGTGAGATGACTCATCATCCAACCGGCCAGAGTCATGGACACGGCTTCCTCTGCGTTTAGACTTGCAGTGCCTGTGAAGGAAGAAAGCTATGACTAGCAACAGGGAACTGCACCCCACACATCCAACCACAAGGAATGCAACCATTCGGCTGCTCCAACGAGAGTTGTTTGATGGTAGCAATGGCTGAGATGGTGATGGTGATGGTGATGGAGGTGGAGGTGGAGGTGGAAGTGAAGATTGAACTACTTGAGGGGAACAGGGTTGGCAAATGACATCAGAAGACTGACATAGTTTGGCAGAGTTGGGCAAGGGCCCACAAGGGCACTTGTTCCGACAAGGTCCTGGGAGGACATCTTCAAACACCTTGCTGTCTGAATCAAAATACGGAGAACCCCAACAGAGGAAGGAAAAATCGGAAGACACAACTCCACAGAAAACACTTTTCTTTGCCACAATTGACTCAAAAAAAGTGTCTTGCAAGGATTGCAGCATGGTGAAATTATTGGACCCCCAACAGACAACTCTTCTGTCGTGCCCGAGCGCGCAGCTACGGTTCTCTCCCAACGCCAAAGAAACGAACCTCCCTTCTGGTTTCTCACCCTCCATGTCTCCCCAACAATCCAAACCACCGTCACCGGAGAGGACACAGGCATGCCTAACCCCAGCTGCGAGAAAAGTGTAATTCCCGCCAGGCGGAGGAACATCAACAACAACTCTACTATTGTTAACCCTCCCCGTGCCGGTGCATTTAACATCCCCCGTCGGAGATAACCCACACACAAAATTCTCTCCCACGGCAATGCTTGACATTGACATGTTCCTCAAACTCCCACTGCTCGAATTGAAGTCGTGCCATTGCCAACACTCAAGCTTTAGGCCACTGTCATTATTATTTACAAGACCGCAAACGTGGGAGTGGCTACTGTCAATATCTTGGAGAAGGGATCCATTGTAGATGCGCTTGTAGGGAACATTAGAAGCATTGCCGGAGAATCTCCAACACCCCATGATGGAACTGGAAGAAGATGATGGCCCCAAAGCACATACAAAGCCGTTGCCACCCACAATCTGAGAGTAGGTAACGGTAGGATTCACATCAAGCGTGAAAGGCGGAGTCTGAGTCCGAGGAAAGGTGGTGCAGTTGAGATTTGATTGTCCCTGTTGATTTGGATGTTGCAAGACGCAAATAAATGTTTGGTTTGAATTGGGGGTTTGAGAAATGGAAACAGTGGAGAGTGTGTTTATAGATGGAAGACAAAAAAGGAAAAGGAATAGGTGGCAGAAGAAGGAGCGATTAAGGAGTAAAGCTGCCATGGAATTGTACATGAATAGTAAAAGCGTTCATTAATTTCATGGTGAAGCTCTTAGTGATTAGAGAAGGGAAGTGAGAAGAGGTTTTTATGAGAAGGAGAATGGAAAAAAGGCTCTACGCGGTTTCACAATAGTCACACTCAGAGACTCAGACACAGACACAACACTGTCGTTTTTAGGACTCAGCAACCTATGCATGACCGAGTCTACATATCTATGTTCTCTGACTCGGTTTTCCTTTTCAAATTTATTTGCTACTCGGTCATTTCACTGCCCAATAAACATCTAGATTAATTTTGTTCTCTTCTCGCAGTGAATGGTTATAAATGGGAGCATAATAGAGATTATGATGAAAGTGGTGAAAAAAAAAGACTCAAAATGAGTCAATTTTACCATTCTTATTATGCTATGAACCAGAAAGTGTAAATTTTTTTACACGACCCAATAGCAGGTTCGCGATTATTTGATGAGTCACTGATTCTTGAATGACTTTTATCTCTGACCTTTCAACCAATCAGTGTTATTAATTTGGTAACTCTAAGATGTACAAATAACTAATATCTCTGACCTTTCAGCTAAACCAAATTATACGAGAGTTAACAAATGTAACATGAATACACATGGTGACTAGTAATTAGAAATATTATTAAAAAGGTTTGTTATAAAGATATCAAATCATTCAACATGCAAATTCTTATTATATACCTCAAAAGTCAAAGATTCATCAATAATACGAACCAACAAAATCTGTGGACAAATTTAAATTTTGTTTTAATAAGTTGATGTACGAAGGAAATTTCATATAGGAAAGTTATTTGAAAACGCTTAACTGCTCTAACCACACATCCAACAAACGATTTAAAATAACACGTAGCACACACCATAAAAACTATTTATATACATTTATTCCAATAAAAAATGCTTTCGACAAATGGTACTACTTAAAATAAACAATGGTTGAGAATGATAATTTAAAAAAAAGGTAATGATATGTTTTTGTCTCTAAAATCATTTTAAATTTTGGATTCTGTATTACTTTTAAAGCCAATAATTTTTACTTTTACATTTTTAATATGTAAAAAAAATATATTTTCCTTATTTATAATAATTAAAATATAATATATTATAATAATTAAATACAACTTACCGGTCTTATAATCCATTATACCATCACCACATCTTATTATTTGGTCTTATTATAATATAAGGCAAATATTAGATATATAATTAAATATTTAAACCATCTTCTCACAATATTTGGTATTATGTCTTAAAACAAAGTGAAATTTAATTCTACAGATTGACTTAATAAGATAATTTTTTTTTTGTCAATTTATTTGTGTGCTGGACCAGAGGAAGTCGGTTTAAGATTGAGAGGATGAGTGGGTGTTGTCTCGGTAGGGTACCGAGTGAGGATACTGTACTAGAGGGAGTTAGAATCAAACTGAGGGAATAAGGGGGTGTCGTCTCGGTATGTAGGCTCGTAAGATGGCGAGGGAGAATATTGATTTAATTAGTTTTGTATCTGGCGATGTTTTGGGGAGTTAGTAGGGTGGTTATTATATTCTTAGATATTTTAGGAGTAGAAGATAATTTTGTTTTTGAGAGGTGCTGTTATTTTTAAAAAATATTTTAGAATTAGATGATGGGTTTTCTTTTAGTTATTATTTGGTGAATCTTGGGATCAATATTTTGTAACTAATTATGATATAAATAAGAGAGTTACTCCCATAGTCAAGGGACAGAGTTTTTTGGCCTAAGCAAGTCATAAAAACTTTCTTTTTGTTTTGGTGAGGAATTATCTCGTATTTTTCTGAACCGGAACAATTTGATTTTTTTTAGTGCATTTAATATCTTTAATACATCTTTCACACCAAAAATCATATATATCGAATATAGAACTAAAAGTAATTTAATAATAAATAACTAAATAAATGTAATAAAGAAAACCTCGAATAAGACGTGCATTGTCTAATAATATATGAGTATTTTTTTTTTGTATACATTTTATTTTGTGCTATCGTGATTTACTCGTTGATCAAAATACAACTAAGAAAACGAAATGTAAAACTTTGAAAAATGATGACAAATTCTACAACAAACTTTCATCCTTATATGCAGAAAAATGTCACTATTTTATAAATATTTTATGAACTTTTACATATAAACAAAACGCATAATCGATTAAACAGAAAAATGTAACCGACTAAAATTAAAAATAAAAAAAAATTCTTTTATTCTAACATAAAAAATTAAATATGAAATTATAAATAAAAATTAAATATTTATAAATACATTGTCCTACTATATTAAAATGAATAATTAAAAGAAAAACTATGAAATAATTAATAATATAAAATAATAAAATAAATAATTTTTTAATGCATGCTTTATAAATAAAATATTAAAATAATAATAAAATTATACTAATTAATTTAAATTTTGATAATTTATTTTAATATATTTTTATTATGAAAATATTTTTTATTAAAATTTGTAATAATTTGTACTTTAATTTTAATTTTAATTTTTTAAGTAAATATTTTTTAAAACCTATTTTATGAATTATTTTCTAAATGTAAAATATTAATGTATAATCAAATTTATACCATACATGTATGGGATAGATACATTTATTTTTGAAAATACATTTATCTTTTAAAATAATAAGAGGTATTGAAAATTATATAATAATTCTTAAAAACATAATAAATATATAATTATTATTGTGCAAAATCAAATTAAAATCATATACACAAGAATCTTCAACATAAAAATATGAATTATTGTCATTATAAAAATACTACAACAAAAATCTTTTAAATAATCACCAATTTTAATAACAAAAACTATGTTAAAGACTAATTATTTTAGTAGTTAAAACTTTAATAATTAATGTTGATAATCAATTTAAAAACTAATTTATAATAGAACTATTTTAGTTATCAATTTAAAAACCAATTATAATATTTTAAACTATTTTAATTGCTAATAATATTTAGTTTATAAATCAAGACATAAATTAATTATAAATCAATTATAGTGATTAATTACTAATCATTAGTAAAAGATTTCTTGTAATTTAGTATAATTTTGTAAATTAAATACTTAATTGATAAATTAATAAAATATCCTATTGTATAAGATATAGATACATGATCCAAATAAAATAATAAAATTTTCACCTAAATTAAAGTATCCGTACATTGTAATATCACATTAATCATCTCCCGCTAACTTTTCTCTCACTCACTTTCAACTATCTCACCTTTTTTTCTTCTGACCTTTTCCTCCAATTCAAACAAAGCCTAAAGTTTAATATTTTAAAAATTGTAGGGAAAAAAACTCTCATTAGAAGTGAATAACTAAATAACCATTATACACTTGTTACTTGTTTCTTTAAGAAATATATGAATCAGCAAGGAGATGTTAAGATGCTTACGAACAAAAAATTAAAAAAGGTACCTCCATTCTCTTGGAGCAATACTGGCAGTTAATACTTTACACCATTTTAGTATTAATCTTCACATTTACGACACTGTTACAACATTAAAGCAAACTATATAATCAAGAACATAGAATAGGTCATTTTCCTTTTCGGAAGATCGAGCGTATGGTTTTCTTTTATCAACGAATAATTTACAGAAAATGTAAAGAAAACACATACCGACCAAGCGGTGACAGGAGCCAGCAAATCATAATTCACAAAATCCTCCATTACATAAAATCGATTTTATGGTAATTATTTCACATAAAAAACGAACTTGGAAAATATTCTGTGCACTACTACACTGCCACATGTCCTCGTTCATGGTCCAAACCAATCATCACACTGCTTTCCAAATGGAGGGATATATAAAGCCGTGAGATAATCTTCACGAGAAATTGAATGAAGACTCTTATGACTAAATAAATAACTTTGAATCCACTATCACCAGCAATGCTATACCAAAATGTCAAAAGATGGTTTTCTATGCAACCACGGATCCTGAAGCAGCTTTCCTTTGCTCAACAAGACTTGACAGTACACTATCAATTTGAGCAAATACCTCCTCCTTTGAGACATTTCCATTAATCTGAAGACAAAAAAAAAGGTAGCTTAAGTGGGTTTCACCCAATTATACGGAGCAGGACCTGTCCAAAATATATTTTCTCCTATATCTTAGCTTTTGCTTTATAGAAACTTCTTGAATACAAAATAAACTGACCGAAACCAGCCACTAATAACACTCGAAGAAACACAACATTCAAGCTTAAAGTAGCTAAGCATCAAGCATCTATCAACCAATGTAACTGTTCCACTTTCAGAATACATCAAATGTTTTATATTACTAATTATTGTTTAATTCAAAATACACAAAGTCCCTTTTCTTTTTCTTTTGATTCATGCTGAGGAGATACACTTGGCATCTAATCCACAAGAACAAGTATGCAATTGTGGATATCCATGTTCTATACAGTAGTAGTGGATGGATTATCCACTATAAAAATGATAAATAGGGAAATGCTTTATAAATGATGTCCACTCCACATATGTTGAACAGGATTGCTTCTGCCATATGTTTGTTGTTGCACAAGCATGTGCGCACATATAAGAGAGAGTTTATAGAGCATACCTTAACAGTTATATCTTTATACAGGGCAAGGACGGACTCCACATTTTGATGATGGGTGTTCAATCGCAACTTCACCTAAGTCAAGCAAACGACAATGGTAAAGAACATTCAATTGGACACAATTATAATCTATACACGTGTGTGTAGGTATAAAATAATAATCTAAAAAAAAAGAATTTATATGTTTTCAAAAAAAAAAACAAACAAAACAAAACAAAACAGATTAGGGATATATTCTTGCCTTCTCTTCAGTATCATCAAAGCGTTGGGTAAGCCTTGCAGCTATTTCTTCTGTCTCTGGAGGAGAATACTTCAAGTGATATATCTTCCCGGTTACAGGATCTAATCTCCGTCCAACTACTCTCTCCACAAGCAAGTCTTCAGAAACCTGAAAAATCAAAAGAAAATGATAAGAAAAGCTACTTTGACTTTTCTGCATTCAAGATCAATGGTATTGGCTTTTATAGTATCACTATTAACATTCATTTGGCTTCATTTTTCTAATATCACCCAACTGGTTTATGAAAAGAAAAAAAATGGGTAATGAGAGGTAGAAACGTTGAAAGGAAAACAACAAAATGTTTACCTCTAGAAGAAGAAAAGTATGAGGCTCAAACCCAAATCCCTTAAGTGCAGTGGCCTGAGACAAGCTCCTGGGATAACCATCCAAAAGCCAACCACGTTCCTTAGAATCTGGTTTCAAGAGACGATCCTTGACCATCTGTAGCAGAAGAAAATGGAGGGTAAGAGAAAGAGCAGAGGACAAGAATGAATTGAAGAGAAAAAGTAAGATTGGATTACAAAGATTACATACCATGACAGCAATTTCGTCAGGGACCAACTGTCCCTTCTCCATATACTGCTTGGCTCGCTTTCCATTTTCACTTCCTGTGGCAATTTCGGCCCTAAGTAAATCTCCAGCAGCAATATGCACCAAACCGTACTGCGTATATAATTTAGATGAATCGAAGGAATGAGCATATTTGAAGGAAAACTAAAAAGGTTATGTGATGTGTGAGTGTGTGCAGTAGAAAAGCAGTAGAAAGAGAAAGAAAGTAAACCTTGTCGGCGATTAGGTGGCACTGGGTGCCTTTGCCAGAAGCGGGAGCACCAGAAATCATAACATTGAGCGCTTCATTGGTGACGGTCTGTTTGTGTGTATGACGGTGAATTGTGAATCCAATCAAATAGAATGAATGATAAAAGTAAAAATGAAGATACGAACCAGAGAATGGGAACGGGAATTGGTGGCGGTTGGAGCGGAAGGGGGTCGGAACTGATGATGACGACGGTGGTGGCGGCGACGGGGAAAACAACAAAATCCACGCTCCTTCTTGTCGCCTTCAGTCGGAGTGGGCAACCGAAGTGAAGCGGTTGCTGCGCTGTTGAGATTCACGATGCAACCCATCTCTCTTTCTTTCTCTCTCCGCCTTTCGATATCACTCGCCTCCTTCATCATCTCATATAAACTTATTTTTACTTTTTCTTTTCATATTTCCTAATTTACCCTTCCGCTTTACACACGCCGCCATCCACCTACCAAAGGACATTTACCAATTTTATATTTCTATCTGTCATGTTGTTTTCCTTCTGATCGATGCATAAATTTAAACATTATGTAAATTATTTTTTTAACAGTGATATAAGTTATTCACATTTAACAGACGGACATTTCAAACAATCACATTCATCACTAGTTTTTAGAGTGAAAATAGATTCAGGCATGTTCGGATATATGTGAAGATCATTACATACAAATTTACTATAAAATTATTTATGACTTGCTTCCGAGATGCCTTAGAAGTATATCAAGCCAAAAGAAGAAAAGGTTACTTTTAAATAAATCAACTCAAATGCTCTCTGAAACATTTAATTTAAAAGGTAACTTTGAGTCATTAATGAATAATTCACACAACTTCACCAATTTAAGTAAATAAAATAAATAATAATATTCAGTTTTTAAACTAAATTTATAATTCATTTAAAAATCTTTTACAAATAATTTTTCAATCAGACTCATAAAGAGACCACTCCGGTGGACTCCGGTGCCGGAGCAGAGAAAGTCGCCGGTGAAAACGAGGCCGCAGAGTGTGTGAGAGACAGCGTCAAAAGTTAGGGATCAGATAATGGAACACTTTTCTTCTTTTCCTTTTTTCTTTTTTTTTCCTTTTTTTATTTTTGCAGTTCCTTCCTTATTCTATTTTTAAGAAATATAATAAATAAATATAAGATGTATTTTTTGATTTATTTTTGCAGTGTTTCCTGTCATTGATTTTGACAAAAAAAACAAATTGCTATCAACTGACTATTACTTTTTTACAACTACACTAGTTCTTAAAACAATTTGCTTCTTCTTTTTTTTTCTCTTAAAATGTATTCATAAAATACACTTTTACCTTTTAAGACTTCAAAAATTAATTTCTTAATTTATTTTCTTAACATTTTGAAAAATACTTAACAATAAATTTTTTATTAAATCAAATTAACTAATTTATAAACCTAAAATTAGTTTACACACGAGTGAAAAGTTAAATTTTAGAGAAATTAACGTAAGATATTTTTATGAATAATAAATTTATTTTAATTTAAAAATATATATTTTATTTTATTTCTGTTAAATGTTTATTCAAAAAATTTCAAATTGACCAAATTGCAACGATTCAAATCCTTAGTTCCAAATCATTCCTAATTTGTATAAAACATTCTCAATTCTTATAAATTCCCATATCAACATTTCAATTTCATTCTCAGCAAAACTAAGAAACAAAAATGCACATGCAACAGTACCACTAGAAATAGTTCATTGCATCAAATATCATATTCAACACGCAAACAATTCAATTGGCAGAAAATCAATATGAAATTGGGAAAGAAAAAATTAGCTTCATTCACCTCAGAATAACTAAGAATCCCAAGAGTCATTTTTGAATTCACAAAATCTCTACCTCAATCTAAAGAAAATGGAAAGACAAATCAAACTACTAGTTAGCAAGGAATAAAATGTGACTCTAGGGATACATACAATCCTTACAACCCTAAAAAGATCACATGCACGGTCAAATAGATTGGATGTAAGAAGATTGAATTTTTGACAGATTTTGTTCGATTAGTTTCGAAGAGAACTTCGCAGCGAGTAACCTTGTCACAAATCACAAAAAAGACAAAAGCTTGAGTGAGAAATTAGAAAACCAAGATGCAAATGAAAGGGATAATCAATTTCATAAGGAGAGGTTTTTTCTGTATTTGAAATTTACAGAGATTATTTTGATTCCTGTTAAAAGAAAGTTTCATTTTAAAGAGTTTTACCATTAGTGATTAAAATACTAAAAGAAATGTAACTTTTAGATAATTACTAATTTGGTACTTCATTTATTTTGTTAAGTTCAATTTGGTACCTCAATTATCTAAAAAAGAGTTAATAGGGTCATTTGAAGTCATTTAACAATTCAAATTTGTGCCTAAGGTAGAAACCTCATCAGTTTGATTAGATACTTCTTTCTTTTTGTAAATTTCATGCCTTCCCATTAAAGCAGCCTGAATAGCAACTTTCAATCTATTGTCTTTGATGGTTCTCATCTTTTGAACTACTTGACATAGTTACAGATATTTCAGCACCAGATTCTTGGGTTACTACAACCTTCCATAGCATGGCCAAATTCCTTACATTTTTGACATAATAAGCTTTTTGAAGTATTAACCGCGTTGGCCTTATGCGATTATTAGAACTATTTCTCTCAATCTGATTAGTGTCTCCCGTGGTCGAGGCACATATTGATGTTCTCTCAGTAAATTTCAAAGAAAAATGAAATTATAAGACATCACAAATCCTAGAAGGATGCCACACTTGAAAATGAAACCAAACTATCAAGAGCAGCAACTTAATCTTTTCACCCCATCAAAAAAAAGAAAGAAAATACAATAGGGTTCGGAACCCAAAGACCCGCACGAACCCGACCCTCGAACACAGCCAAAGACCTCGGTCGGGACACCCCCGATCACCCGTGGAAAAAGGACCCAGAACCCAGGTCCCCTCGCCAAGTCCTCCTGGAAGGACCTGGAACCCCCCGAACAGATTGAGAGACCCCGATGACTCGACTCAGAAATCGGCTGGACCTGGGACCCCAGACTCGGCCCAGGACCCCCGGAGCGGCCCGGGGGACACTCACGAACCCGATACCCCGGACGCGGCTCGAGACCCAAAATCCCCGGGACTCGAGGGGACCCCAGACTTCCGAACCCAGGATCCTACATGAAAGAGACACAAAGTCCCATGAGACCCCTAAACCACGAACCTGATTCCTCGGACCCCCCAAGCCACCCCCCGGACCTCTGAACCCAGGACACGCACGAACGCGAGACCCACTGGGAGCCGGAACCCCCGATCGGACCCGGAACCCCGAGACCCGTAAGGACCCGGGGAGCCGGGACCCCGAAAGAACCCCAGGTCCCCCAAGACGCAACGAGACCCCGTGTCCTAACCCGGGGACCCGGCACGAGACCCTGGTGACCCGACCCAGAAATCGATCAAACCCGGGTGACCGGGGGGACCTAGCACTGACGCGAGACCTGGCCAGACAAGGACCCCAGAAATCGATCAAACTCGGGTGACCGGGGGGACCTGGCACTGACGCGAGACCTGGCCAGACAAGGACCCCAAACGCGGCCCACACAAACTTGGCCCAACACGGACCTAGGACGCGGTACGAAACCCCCCACCCAATGGACCCCAATGACTCGACCCAGAAATTGGTCACCTAACCCAAAAATCGGTCAGACCTGGGTGACCGGGGGGACCTGGACTCTCCTGGCCAAACAAGGACCCATACACGCGGCCCAAGGGACCTGCACGAACCTGGCCTGGACGGACCCAACTTGGACCTAACGCAGGACCCGAACGCTACCTGGGACCACCCCCGGACGGACCGTGACACGGGAACCTCTAGTCCTATCCTAGACCGAGTAACTAGACCCTACCTAGTCCTAGACTAGTCCTAGGCCTAATCCTAGTACTAGTCTTAGACCCCTTAATCCCTTCTAGTCCTAGACCCCCTCCCCTCCCCCTAGTCATACCCTAAGACTCTAGTCCTAGATTATATAGTCCTAAACTAATCCTAGACTCTTCTAATCCCCCCAGTCCTAGACCCCCTAATCCGAGGCCCTAATCCTAGGCCCACCCCCTAATCTGACTCTAGTCCTAGACCCCCTATTCCTAGACCCTAGTCCTACCTAGACCCTAGACCCCCTATTTCACTATAATCCTAGTCCTAAATCCCCTAATCCTAGTCTTAGACTCCAGACTCCAGTCCTAGACGACCTAGTCCTAGACCTAAACTCTACTCCCTAATCCTAGAACCTAGACTCTAATCCTACTTTAATCCTAGACCTTAATCCTAGACTCTAGTCCCTATATTCTAGTCCTACTCTATTCCTAAACTCTACTCCTAGACCCTAGTCCTAGACCCTAAACCTACTTTAGTCCTAGACCCTAATCCTAGACCCTTTAGTCCTATATCCTAGACCCTTTAGTCCTATACTCTAATCCTACTCTAGTCCTTAGACTTTAGTCCTAGATTCTAGTCCTAGACTCTATAGTCCTAAACTCTACGACTAGACCCTAGTCCTAAACCCCAATAGTCATATAACCTAGACTCTAATCCTACCTACTCTAGTCCTAGACTCTAGTCCTAGACCCCCTAGTCCGAGACCCCTAGTCCTAGAACCTAGACTCTAATCCTACTCTAGTCCTAGATTCTAGTCCTAGACTCGATAGTCCTAAACTCTACGACTACTCCTAGACCCCCTAGTCCTAGAACCTAGACTCTAATCCTACTCTAGTCCTAGACTCTATAGTCCTAAACTCTACTCCTAGACCCAGTCCTAGACCCCACTAGTCCTAGAACCTAGACTCTAAACCGACTCTAGTCCTAGACCCTCAATCCTACTCTAGTCCTAGACCCTACCTAATCCTAGACTCTAATCCTTAAACTCTATTCCTAGACCCCCTAGTCCTAAACCCCTAGTCCTAGACTTTAATCCTAGACTCTAGTCCTAGACTTTATAGTCCTAATCCTAGACCCCCTACTCTAGTCCTAGACCCCCTAATCCTACTCTAGTCTTATACCCAATCCTAGACTCTAGTCCTTAAACTCTACTCCTAGACCCCCTAGTCCTATACCTCCTAGTCCTAGAACCTAGACTTTTAATCCTACTCGTCCTAGACCCCTAATCCTAGACTCTAGTCCTAGATTCTAGTCCTAGACCCCACTCGTCCTAGAACCTAGACTCTAAACCTACTCTAGTCCTAGACCCCCAAGTCCTAGAACCTAGACTCTAATCCCTACTCTAGTCATAGACCCTAATCCTAGACTCTAGTCCTAGATTCTAGTCCTAGACTCTCTATAGTACTAAACTCTACTCCTAGACTCTAGTCCTAAACCCCACTAGTCCTATACTCTAGTCCTAGATTCTAGTCCTAGACTCTATAGTCCTAAACTCTACTCCTAGACCCTAGTCTTAGACCCCATAGTCCTATAACCTAGAGTCTAGTCCTAGACCCCCTAATCCTACTCTAGTCCTAGACCCCCTAAACCCTAGACTCTAGTCCTTAAACACTCCTAGACCCCCTAGGCCTAGACCCCCTAGTCCTAGAACCTAAACTCTAATCCTACTCTAGTCCCAGACCCTAATACAGTCCTAGACCCCCTAGTCCTATAACCTGAACTCTAAACCTACTCTAGTCCCAGACCCTAATACTAGACTTTAGTCCTAGACCCCCTAGTCCTATAACCTAAACTCTAATCCTACTTTAGTCCTAGACCCTAATCCTAGACTCTAGTCCTAGACCCCCTAGTCCTAGAACACTCTAATACTCTAGTCATAGACCCTAATCCTACTCTAGTCCTAGACTCTCTATAGTACTAAACTCTACTCCTAGACCCTAGTCCTAAACCCCACTAGTCCTAGACTCTAGTCCTAGACCCCCTAGTCCTAAACCCCACTAGTCCTAGACTCTATAGTCCTAGATTCTAGTCCTAAACTCTATAGTCATAGACTATAGTCCTAAACTCTACTCCTAGACCCTAGTCCTAGACCCCCTAGTCCTATAACCTAGACTCTAATCCTACTCTAGTCCTAGACCCCCTAATCCTACTCTTGTCCTAGACCCCCTAATCCTAGACTCTAGTCCTTAAACGCTACTCCTAGACCCCCTAGGCCTAGACCCCCTAGTCCTAGAACCTAGACTCTAATCCTACTCTAGTCCTAGACTAGACCCCCTAGTCCTAGACCCCACTAGTCCTAGAACCTAGACTCTAAACCTACCCTAGACCCCCTAGTCCTATAACCTAGACCCTAATCCTACTCTAGTCCTAGACTCTCCTTAACTCCTAGACCCTTAGTCCTAGAACCTAGACTCTAATCCTACTCTAGTTCTAAACCCCCTAATCCTACTCTAGTCCTAGACCCTAATCCTAGACTCTCCTTAAACTTTACTCCTAGACCCTTAGTCCTTAAAGTCTACTCCTAGACCCCCTAGACCCCCTAGTCCTAGAACCTAGACCCCTAATCACTCTAGTCCTAGATTCTAGTCCTAGACTCTATAGTCCTAACTCCTAGACCCCACTAGTCCTAGAACCTAGACTCTAAACCTACTCCTACTCTAGTCCTAGACCCTCTAATCCTAGTCCCTAGTCCTAGAATCTAGACTCTAATCCTACTCTAGTCCTAGACCCTAATCCTAGACTCTAGTCCTAAACCCCCTAATCTATAGACTCTAGTCCTAGACCCTAATCCTAGACTTTCCTTAAACTCTACTCCTAGACCCTTAGTCCAAGAACCTAGACTCTAATCCTACTCTAGTCCTAGACCCTAAACCTAGACTCTAGTCCTTAAACTCTACTCCTAGACCCCCTAGACCCCCTAGTCCTAGAACCTTGACCCTAATCACTCTAGTCCTAGACTCTATAGTCCTAAACTCTACTCCTAGACCCCACTAGTCCTAGAACCTAGACTCTAAACCTACTCTAGTCCTAGACCCTAATCCTAGACCCTAGTCCTAGACCCCCTAGTCCTAATCCTAGACTCTAGTTCTAAATTCTAGTCCTAGTGTCTATAGTCCTAAACTACTCCTAGACTCTAGTCCTAGACTCCCTAATCCTAGAGTCCTAGACCCCCTAGTCATAGGCCCTAGACCCTACAAACATAAAAACACATCACACAAACACAAAACAAAAAACTAGAACAAAGACACACAAAAACACAAACAAAACAAGAACAAAGACACACAAAAACACAAACAAAACAAGAACAAAGACACAACACACAACAACACAAGAACAAAACACACACAAACACACAAAAACACAACACAAGAACAAAGACACACAACACCCAAGTTTACAAACTAATTAACAACTCTATAACTTTAGAACAACAAAATAAAACTGAAATCTAACAGTAAAATAAACTAGTTACACAAGTTTAAGACTAAAAATGAAAGTTCAAACTATAAAAACAATAAATAAATTTAAAAATGCATATGCTGGAATAAAACTAAGGAACAGGAAAATAGTTTAACTGTTCAAAGAAAACTAAATCTGCAAGTCAAAATAACATGCAAGTTGCTCTGCAAATCATCAGATGAACAGTAAATAAGCAAGTCAAAATCATTGCCGACAACTTAAAACACATGAAATACAAAACATGTAATACGAACCACTTCAAGAAAGTTCAAAGT
>Ga0209589_1000164_pt1:22500-74764 | contig 74764 bp, 37 predicted proteins | sample CowpeawhiteBW_FD_187525 | JGI IMG/M metagenome (GOLD analysis project Ga0209589, IMG submission 187525) | Root nodule microbial communities of legume samples collected from California USA - Cow pea white BW (SPAdes) (version 2) | ecosystem: Host-associated > Plants > Roots > Nodule... | reverse complement strand
ACAGATAAAAACAAAAAAAAAATATATATATATATATATATATATATATATATATATATATATATATATAAGAAGCAACTAAGGCAACAAATATAAAGCAAAACTATTTCAAATTTAAATTTTCAAAGACCTATTTTCAATATGGCAAAAAAGAGATATTAAGAAAGGGTGAACATAAACATAAACCTCTTTAGAATGACTCCAGTACAGAACAACAATACATTTTACTAGAAAAAAAAATAAAGAAACCATTGATGAATGATTAAAGTCTTTGAAAACAATTTTATTAATAAAAAAACAAAAACCAAAACCTCATGTCGTGTTGACCGAGTTTGATTGCAATATTTTGGACAAAAATTAATGCAAAACTACTATGTCAAGGAAAAGATGAAACCTGAGAAATGCAAATATAGAATTAGTGATTTTAAGTCTCGCAAAAACAAAGAAATTAATAAAAACAAAGAGAGAAAATGAAAGCAGGCAAGAAAGATAAATAAGGGTTAAATATGTTTAGATATAATATAATGCGTTAAGTTTCAAATAAATTAAATAAATAAATAAGGGTTAAATATATTTCTGATCATTTAATTTTGATTTGAAATTGGAATTAAATCATGTCTAAACCATTGATACATTTTGACCCCAAACTTGAAAAATTAGCTGGTCATTTTAATCAATTATGTTATTTTCTTTTACGTATCGTATTTGAGTTGTTTATATCATTTGATACATTTTCACTTTAATGTTAATAAGAAACGTGTTTAACACATAAAAAAATAACTTAATTCACTACAAAATAAATAGCTTTTAGCGTCACTAATTTAATGGCAGTTATATAAAATAGCCGTTATATTAAAAAAATTAAAAAATTAAATATCATTATAGGCGGTTGAAAACCGCCAGTATATTTTAACTTGAATATTGAAATTGGTATTTTATAATATGTGGTTTTTTGCGCTTAAATAACTTCTTTCGCGCGTTTTTAGTATGAAGTTTTTTTCAAGGCTGATTCACTTCTTCCTACCAATCATCTTCTCTTTTTTGAAGAACCAGGTCTCTTCCAATGGAAGCCAAGGCATATTTTTCTTTTTTTTTCTAGCAATTTCATTTTTTTAGGCATTTTTCCCGTTTCGTAAGTTGATTTTTCTTGTTGTACATTATTTTTCGATTCAAATTTGATTTTCTTTTGATGCTTCTTCAACTTCTCATAAACCCTAATTCTATTATCGATACGCGTGCTTTTTTTTGTTGTTTAGGGGAAAAACGCATTGAATATGATGTAATGAAGGTTAGAGCTACCATGGATGCTCAAGCATGGTTCTGATATTGTCACGCACCGATGGTCGGCAAGTCGAGTCCTTGGAGGAAGCGCTCATCAGGTACAATGAGTAACTCGGTTGTAGATATTAGCACTTTTTCAACCATGTAAGTTAAATTCCTGTTCCGATCCTTTTTATATATTAAAGCAACAACACCATATAGTTGAAAGGAAAGACGATTATATTCGTGTAATCGTGTGGAGTGTCAAAGCTCAATCTTGCGGGTATGTGCAACTTACATATAAGGAAACTCATCATGAAAAAGAAAAATAACCATTTTATATATTTTAGCGAATATTAAGAGCCATATCTAATTTCCTTCTTTTCTCTGTCTTGTTTTAACAATTTGTGGATGATGTTGAGTTTTGGTTTCCACCTGATAAGGGTTCTACTTTGGACTATAGATTTGCATCTAGGATGGGGATTTAAGTCAAATCAACGGTTCTAACACCAAATCTTTTAAAGCAACAAGCTTTTCTTTTTCTTAACTAAGCACAATCGTAGAATAAATTGAAGAATGTGAAGTGCTTATCTTGATAGCTTGTAATGCCAATGATAATAGGCATTTTAAATTTGTAAATGCAAAAGCATGTGATCTTTTTGTGCGAGAATGGGTACTAGACCAATTTGGACCAGTGTACACTAATGAGAGTTGTCGTGTGGTCGAACCTCATCAAAATTGTATGAGGAATGGACGTCCTGATTCAGGATACTTGTATTGGAGGTGGAGTCCAAGAAGTGAATTGCCCAAGTTCAATCCCAAGAAGCTTCTTAAGTTTATGAGAAATAAATCATTTTCATTGGTGATTCAATCTCTCGTAATCATGTGTTGTCCCTACTCTGCATTCTCTCAAAGGTATTGTGAATGTTAATATCAGTTAACCAATTTGCAAATTTGATATCATTAGCCTTTTTTGCTTGAAAGATTTCCCCCTAGAATCTTGATTAGTGCTCAGTATGTATACATTATTTATGCTTTGGTTCACTTTCTCTTGCTTGCCAAATTTTAGAAATTAAGGTCCATTTGCTAGGAAAGAAAGAGATTGATGGGAAATTATGTGAATGGAATTAGGAAAAACAATGGAAGTTAAAAACAGAATAAAAATAAAAACATTTGGTTTAAAAATAAAAATATCAAAAGAATCAAAACAGAAAAAATTAAGTGAAAATAATTAATGAGCCACACTTTTGTTTTTTGTTTCTCTTTTCATTTGTTATTTTCCACCTCGTTCTTGCTTTTTCCTTTATTCAGAGATAGTTAAAGTCAAGATTCCAATAATTTTGTTTGTCCACTTATTTACTCTTTAACTCAGTTCAATCAACAATGAATCATTCAAGTCCAACTTTCTTTTTGGTAGTTTAATGAATTATAAAATGAAACCAATTAAGTTGCTTCTGTATGACTATATTTTAACGTTAAAGTAACACCAAGCCACAAACCTCACTTTATTATTCCTAATTGTTTGATATCTTTCTTTCTCTTTGACTAAACATTTGTGTCCATTTGCTAGGCTGCAAGAGAAACTGGTGCACTTAAAAAGACTAAGGAGAAACTTGAAAAAAGGAGTGGAGGAACTCACTTGGCGTCTTCGACTAGAGAAAAGTTTAAGGGTGAGATATACGCTTTGCACATACATAAATTTTGGAAGATCAATTTCAGCATAGGACATCCTTAAAGAAAATTATTTGGGATCCTATAGAGCAACCTAGAAGAATCCAAAACACGGGAGATGGAAAAACTGCAAAATTTACTGCAGGAGATGCAAAATAAAGTTGATGAAACCAATGCATTTGTACAAATTATAGAGTTTATTGATGTGTGTTTTCTAGATTGATGAGAATGTTGCCAGGGAAATCATAAACCATAGAAGTCTTCGCCAGCACAATATTATTCGGTTCAAGGAGGTATGTAGTCTGGACAAATGATATGATCTTAGTGAGAGTACTATTTGTATCATGTTTAGGTTATTTAAATGTGATTTCAAGTTTGCAGGGGGGTTAAACTTCCACACATTTGGGTATTGTTATGGAGTATGCAAGTGGTGGAGAGCTCTTTGAGAGGATTTGTAGTGCTGGAAGATTCAATGAAGATGAGGTTTGTTCGCTTTCTCTCTTTTCATTTATCCACCAATTCTTTTTCCACTTCTATACTCATCATAAGCATGAAACTACTTATTCTCCCTTCCCTTACTTCATTGTTGGCAACTGAGTGTTTGGAAATTCAATTGTTTTATTTTCATTCTGGTTATCTCTTAGTTTTCTAGGCTCGATATTGCTTCCAGCAGCTTATTTCAGGAATTAGCTACTGTCATTCCAAGGTGAATAGAATAATTATATTGTGAATGAGTCATTTCGGATGGCAGTTAGTTTTTAGTTTCCTTTGTGGTTATTTTCTTTCTAATTTTTTTCTTCTGCAACAAATATGTGATCAAGACTTGAAGCTTAAAAACACCTTATTGGATGGCAGTTCTGTCCACAGCTCAAAATTCGTGATTTTTGTTAAATAGTAAACGAGTTTTTTTTTCTTAAAAAAGTTATGATTTGCCGGCGGTTATAACTGCCTCTAAATATTAGTTGATTTTAAATATATATATATATATATATATATATATATATATATATATTTATATATATATATATATATATATATATATATATATATATATATATATATATATATAATTTTGCTGGCAGTTATAACTGTCGCTATATATTACTTTTTCTAAAATAAATTAATTTTGCTGGCAGTTATAACTGTCACTAAATATCGGATAACTTTTTCTTTAAATTAATTTAGTGGTGGTTATAACCGACTTTAATATTTTTAATGGTGGTTATTCCGGCGGTTATATTAAACCGACACCATGGTATTTTTGTGGCGCTAAATTATGTGGCAGTTGGTTAACTGGCGGAAATAAAAATAGTGGCGGTTTTAAGGGCCACTAAACCACACATTCAACTGACGCTAAAATTAAAATCTTTAGTAGTGATTGGATTTAAAGAAATATACTCATTCATCTTTAAAGTTTGTGAATCAAATCGTATTAAAGTTTCAGACAGTGATGAATTTCAATTTTGCGACAAAGTTCATTGACCAAAGAAATATTTAACCCAATAAATAATTTTATATAAAAGTCATCATATATTATGTATAATAAATAATTTAATTTTTTAAATTGATTTAATAGTAATAAATAACATAAAAATAACGTATAAAAGTTATTATAATAAGGGGTAATTTTAAATATTTTATTTGAATTGTATAAATGAGACTTAAATAATTTATGCATATTTATGGCAAAGTTTCTTTTTTTTCATTTTTAATTTTTTTTCAAAATTTTCTGACATGCGACAAAAATTTATATTTGTGTTCTTGAAATATTATAGATTATAGATTATAAATTAGTTAATTACTTATTTTTTTGGAATATGTTTCATTTATATTATATTTTTGTCCCATCATATCAAATAATTTAAATCTATAACATCAAATTAGTTTTAGACTAAATATATAACATTAAATCAATTACTAAACATTTTTAATCCGTATTTCAACTTAAATTATTTTATTACTTAATTATTCTATTTTAACTATATTTATGATTTTTTATTTTATTCCTTATAAAAAATATTAATAAAATAAAATAAAATGATAAAAAAATATTAAGTTGTATTAAGATTTGTGAGAGAAGTGTGTTTCGGAAGTTCAATGAGAGAAGACTAAACCATATATATATATATATATATATATATATATATATATATATATATATATATATATATATATATATATATATATATTTGTATTTTCAAATAGTGTATATATTATTTATAGCATATAATTTAAATTATATAATAATTTTTAATAAAAAAGTATCATGTTTATGAATTAAAGTAGATATATTTTTAATTATATCATAATTTATGTAAAGAAAGAGAGTTCATATTTGTGCAAAATATAAAAAAGTTGAATTAAATTATTGCAAAAAAATTTGAAAAATAATAATTTACCTTATTTTTATTTTATTAGCCTTACCGTCAAACTTACATATAAATATAGTCTTATTTTGTGAAGCATCGATAATTTAGTTTATGTATGCGTGTCTGACACATTTGTTTCTGATATTGCAGGATATTTTGCGGATATTTATCAATGAGTACCTAATTTATAAAATAGTAGTATTTTTATGATGACAATAATTTATAATTTTTATGTTGATAACTTTAGTACATATGATTTTAATTTGGATTCATACGATAACAATCATATATTTATCGTATTTTTAAGAATTATTGTACACTTTTCAATATGCATATATCACGTAACGTATCTTATTATTTTTAAAATAAATGTATCTACATATTGGATACATGTTATATTTTATACATGTATCATATTCGTGCATCATAATTTTTATTTGATAATATTTATAAAATAAATCCTTAATTAAGTTATTTTTCTAATACACATCACATGTGTATTGATTGATGATGTACGTTCTACGGCTAATTTGTGTGATTTACATTATAATACTTTAGTTTACTTATTGTTAAACAAATTCTTCTTATTCTTTGAAATTGAAAAATTATTTACTCATTTCTACTTTCCTACATTTCATTGAATGAAGTTCAACTTGCATTGTGTTTTGGATTCTCTGGAGTTTGCAATTGTCATTTTTGTGATGCTTATTTTGGTGCATGGTGATTGTTTCTCAACAACCATTTCTCAACAAGTGTACTGGTACGTAGTAGTATTAACAAGTGTCATATCTACAAGGATTTAGCAAGTATATTGGTAGTTTGATTTTTAAGTTTTTAGTTTGTGATAAAGAGTGTAAATAAAAATAGATAGTAGTTATTAGATAGATTGAGTGGAGTAGGGGCCATGAATTGATTTCATCTCATCTTCTTCTACTACACCACTACCATCTTGTCTACTAATTATGCAAATCATTCAATGTCCTGGGAGTACTCTTTTTATGTAGATTTAGGTTCATCCTTGATACACTAGAACTAAGGACTTCAAACCTAATGTGATTCCTCAACTCCTAGTAGAATGAATCCTTGCTTTAATGTGTTGGACTCTTTCCTCTAGCATCCCCTTTGGCTACTTAAATAAGCACTAGTACATGTATGATGATTTGATTAGACCATAGTTTGAGACTAGTTTTCCAACTCAATCTAAACCAGTTAAATAAATGAGTGATCGAGTCATCATTAAGCATAAATCAAACCACAAAAAATTGAATGAAAGCAAAGATAAATATCCAAGAAGTAGGAATATATAGAATCAGGATTGATTATATCAAATTTGGACATGAGGGAGTTCAACTACTCATAGAATATTACAATTCCCCGCAAAATCTACACATAAGATTTACGCTAAAAGCACCTCTATCGTGCCTCACATATTATATTCCATACTACTGCTACGTTTTTCAGCCTCTGCTCAATGCCTCTAATGAAGACCCTAGGTCTTTGTTTATAGAAATTTTTGGGCAGTGCTCAGCCCAATTTTTGGTGATCAACCATAGAGGTTACGTCATAAGTGGGTTTCCTTCTCAACTTAGCCCTTTGTCCTAGTGCTTAGCACGTGGCCTTTCCTTCTTGGAAGGGTTTTCTTGGTTGTTTAGTCTCATGGATTTAGGCTTCAGGTTTCCTTATTAAGAGGGTTTCCTCACGAGGCTTAGCTCCATTTATTGTGCTCAACTAGAAAGTCAAAAGATGTTGTCTTGTTTTTCTTCTTCCATGGCTCAGCTCCAGTACTATGGCTTAATTGCATACTTGATATTTACTTTTATATTCATTACAAAACAACAAAATATCATTATAATTCATAAAACTCAAATTCTAAATACCTCATTCTATATCTTAAGCTAAGGAGATTTGTTTTATACACAAATAACACCATTTGATACATGATATGTATATATTTCAGATGAAAAATTTACTTATTCTTGACACTTATCAGTGCACACTAAGATATATTTTAATTTCTTTTATTAACATGTGAAACTTAAATGTAAATTTCTTGCTCTCTATAGTGATTCTTTAATTTTGTTTTGCATTACAGTTTTTTTCATTCCATTGATGGTATTGATAAAGTCTATTAAATATGTTGATGAAATATTGTGTCAAGCAAGAAAGAAAAGGAAGCCTATGCACATCCATCACACAAGAATTTTAGTTGATGAAGATGAATCCCTTATCACATGTGAAAATTACATCTATGCATTAGAAAAAATAATGTATTTAACACTTAAGAATGACAAATTTAAAGTGTATTTCAACCATAACCTGTTGGCAAAAGAAGAAAGCCTAGAGATTTTGAATAATGACCAAGCAAGATTGAAGACAAGCTTTTAAATGTTAAAATTTATCTTGTAAAATAAGTTAACCGTTGTTGTAAAATAATTTTAATTAAATTAAAATCAGCAATATAAATTTCATCTTTCTAGGTTCTCTCATTTTTGGAAAATCCACAATGATAATCGATTATCACTAATGATAATCGATTATTTGTGCAAACTTTTATTTTTCGAAAACATACTGGAATAATCGATTATCTCCCAGAATAATCAATTATTCTGTTCAAATCTTGTTTTCAGAAAACCTGCTGGAATAATCGATTATCATAAGTGATAATCGATTATCTTTGGCAATTGGAACATGTCTGTTCAATTTTTTAACCTAATTTTCGAAACCCCTATTTAAAGAACTGCAGTTCAACTTCGAATTTTCCTTTTTGAGAGCCAGAGTCTTATTGTTGTGTTTGCAAAGACGTTATTTGAGTGTTCTTAAAAGTGCTTTGAAAAACCTAGTGTGGGTAGAACGATAACTTTTTCTAAGAGGGTTTCTAGAAGATTGAGTGTTGTTGTTGTTGCTAGGAAAACTAGGTCAAGGTCTCTGTGTGATTTAGAGAAAGTTACTTTCATCTCTTGTCTCCTCAACAGAGGTGTTTTCTTTTCCCTATTATCTTGATTATTTGATTGTAGTTTGTTATTATTATTGATTGAGTTAATCTCTTTGTTTTAAAGAGATTAACAACTGGATGTAGGATCTTTTGTTTTGAACCAGTATAAATACTTGTGTCAAATCTTGTTCCCTATCTCTTTATTGTATCTACCATTGCATTTAAAAGAACTAATATTAAATTAAATGGTAAAATTTCAGAGAAAATTTTAATATTAAAACCAATTCACCCCCTCTTTGTTTTTGTCCAAAAGTTAATCATTCGCTGCACGATTTCTTCATAACCATTATATTATACAAGTGCAACCAAATAATGTAATTAAAAACTGGACCTTATTACTGACATACCTCTCAAAGATCACAAAATTTTCAAGTGATGTATTATTAAATGTTCATTGAATTGGAAAAGTTATTTACTTCTTTCTACTTTGCTACATTTCATTGAATGAAGTTTCAGATATTCAAGGTATTAAAGAAGACCAAAAGCTTCCAAATATCAATACAGGACATTTAATTTACATGGCTCACTTTAAACTTGTGGCAGAGAAACTAAAACCAATTACAATACAAAAAATATAAGAGAAAAAAATAATGTTTATCAAACTTAATATATTACCTGTTAACTTCATTGAAAATGAGGTTTTGGATTTTCTAATGTCACGAACCATAATATGTAATAACCCTCACATGACATCCCAATTATTTTTCTTACTTAGACTATCTTTTGCCAAAGTGAGTGAAATATTTAGTAGGAAAAAAATTTGAATGAGGTGAACACACAAATATAATGGACCGTTAGTCTTTTACTGGAAAGTTAAATTTGAAACCGTAAAACACAACAGAAGGCACCACATATCGCTATTGCCAGACTATTGTGACATACCTTCTTTGGTTTGCCGATGATTGTGTAAATTATAACCGGTGGCGGACCTATGTGTACTTAAGGATAGACAAGCGCACCCCCTGATTTTGTTAAAATTATTACTTAATATCTGAAGAAAAAAAAATTAGTTCGCTACCCGATCTTATATATTTGCCCCCTTTAATTTTGTTACCCTTAATTCTTTACTTTTACTTTAAAAGATTACTGGATTGAGATCCAAATCATTTCTAATTGCTCCACTCACTTAGGATCTTAGATTCGTCACTAACTACAACGGTGGTTCGAGAAAAGATTGGATATATGTTGATTTCATCTTCTGCATTCTTATTTAGATAGTTTCAACGAATTCAAGTTTGAGTTTATAGTAAGCCTATCTTGTATATGCATGTATTTATGTGTACAATTAATTGAGAAGAAAGCTCACTTTCACTATTTTCAATGGCCTAGAAAGTGACATTAATCACACTTTTTTTCTTTTTCATCCTCCTCTTGTAAAAACATAAACAAATAAAGATAAACACAAATTAGTTTTCCTTACCTAGATTGTTAATTCAACTTTAACACTTCATACTTTACTGTTTTGCTAACTGGTTCTACGCTTAATCTTTCAAAAACTCATTATTTTTCTCTCTTTTATTTTATCGACATCTAAATGACACTGTCTCAAAAAATATAACTTACCCCAAAGTTTCAGCACTAATAAAAACCCTAATCAATACCACAAGCCTTATTTCACAATCATTGCTCTTCTTAAAGTCCAAAGAAACAAGTCCAAATTCATTAATCTTCCAAATTTAATTTTAAAAATGTCTAAAATAAAGCATTGCTAGTGAAAGTTAAACACAATATGTGTCATATGTTATCCAACTACTCTACCTAACTAAACTATATAACTTGTTTAATCGTTGTACTTATTTTAAAATTTATAATTTAAAATTAACTAATAATTTTTGTTATTTTAATAAATTAAAATTTTCTAAAATCTTAGATATGACTTCAAAACCTATTTGTTGTATTGTTGACCACTGTACTTCAGGGTTTACTATCACTCTTTTCATAACAAAAATAAAAATTAATTTTCGCGTATTGGTGTTGGAAAAATATGTAGTCATGTGTCTTAATGTGCACGAATCACTACACGATAAAATAATTGAAATGATATTATAACAACTAGTTTTTGACAACTTTGTTTACAACCTAACGTGACTACTAATTATGTAATTCATTTTTTATTTTTTCAAATTTCCATGGTGGTAAGCGGGAGGCACAAAGGATTTGAGTTGTTTCTTTGAAGAAAGCGGGAGGCTGAAAGCACAAGCACTTTCTTTGAATCTCTTCATCGTCTTCAACCTCTCTTCTTTGTCTTCAACATGTTTTCATCGTCTTCAACCCTTTTTGTTCTTCAAAACCCTCTTCAATGTAGGGTTGATTTTTCGTTTCAAATGTAGGGTAAAGGATATGGTTAAGTAACTATTTTATTTATTTTTTTGTTCTTCAAACCCCTAAAATGATGCCATTGACATTTATTCTTCAATTAACTCAGTTAACTAAGTCACTACAGGGCTGAATTTGTTTTTGTTTTTTGGTCCTTGTTGGCCCTTTTGTGGATGCCTCTAAATCAAATTATGCCATTGAATGTAAATATGTTTTTTTTTCTCCATTGCGTCTTTGTTGTTTTCGTGAAGTGTGAAGAGTTCAGTTGATTATTTTTCATTGCAATGAGTGGTAAACATAAACGGAATTCATCAGTGGAAAAGGTGGAGAAGAAGATCAGTAAACATAAATCATCAGTGGACAAAGAGGTTAGCCAATGTTAACGTTGTAGTAATGAATTTGTTTTTTGTGTCATGTATTGTACCTTATTTTGAATTGGTGTTTATGTGTTTCATGGTATTGTAGGTTAGAACTGAACATCAATGTCAAACAAAATACATTGTTGAAGTTAATAATGTATTGACACCCACACATCGTTCTAAGGTTGATGTCACACCTTTTAGATGGTGCTTGAACGTGGGAAAGGAGTTGAATATAAGTTGTCCATTGACAAGAGAAGTTCTTCATCCATGGGTTCCACATGGGAATTCATTAAAATTAGGTCAACACTTGGTAAATATTTTGTAGTATTAATGAAATTTGCGTCATTCATGATCTTCTTAAATTAAAACACATACAGGAACTAAATGAATCCAATATTAGTATTATGTGCTTACTGATATTCACATTACAATTCTATGTTAATAATACATAAGTAGTGATCATTTTCAATGGCTAATTCATTTAGTAACCTATAAACCTAAAGTGAATAGGTTTGTAGTTTATTGGAAAAGCATGCCTCTTTACATTGTGTTATTACAAAAACTTTACCCAATATTACATAGGATTTTCATGTAAATGGTGTGTAGTACCTTTTATTAACACATTATTTGTTCATGACAGGAAGAGCTTCCACAATTTCGATAGGGCTATATTTGTGAATAGGTTCTTGACCCTAAAAACATTCATAACGATATTAATGTTCATAAATATGATTCAACACTTTTGTTTTCCAAACATGAGAATGAAGTTCATTTATATTTTACTTATAGGAAGTAAATATATTAACATGGAATATTTATATGTAACATTTGTAGTTCAATGACAACAGTTTTATGGCAAATTGGAATCGTCCTATATGTTTAATATACTGGGATGATTTTAACCTTGTTGTGTTTCCAATTTTGTTGGTAGGGCACTTTTTTATCCCTTTTAATGTTTACAACATTCTATTCATTGAGTTATGATTTCATTCATTATTAGTTTCACACAAGTTGTGTTTAAAACACACCCAGAATCTAAATGAATCCATTATCATTATTATGTGGTAGGTTAAAATTTGATAAGTGTTAACCTAGAGTATTTGATTTGCACTTTTTAAAGAACATGGTAGGCATATGTGTCTTTCTTCAAAAAGAGTATAAAGTCATTCATTACTTTGCAATTGAAAATTGGCTATGAAGTTTGCCCAGCCACACTCAAAATCAGAAGCAGAAGATGACTCGTATGCCAAAAGCTTCAAATCATGCTTAATATCCTTGAATTTCGAAAACCTAAGTAATTTTTCTGGTGCTTTCTTCTTAATGTGCCAAAGGCACCATAGATGTTGGGTGTTGGGGAAGACAATACCAATTGCATTTTTCATGGCTTTGCATTGGTCAATGATAATGCCTCCTCAAACCCTATTGCGCATGAATCTCAACTAAGAACGAAAAATCCATACAACTTTTTTTAGTATCTTCTAAAGATAACAGCCTACACCCCAATAGGATTTATTGTCCATGATATTTAACACCCACAAAAGGTGTAAAAGGCATGTTCTACTTATTGGTTAGATATGTCGTATTGAATGACCCAACATCCTCAAAATCAACACAAGTTGCTCAACTCCTAGTATCGACCTAAAAGACATTAGTTATTCGAATATATGAATCTGAGTCAATTTCATTCAAGAAATATTTGTTCAATTATATCATTCGTGAGAAGTGCTCCAACAATGCTTGCCCATTGCCATCCTTACCAAAGGTACACCTTTGTTGACTAGTATAGTTCCTCGCGTCTCGCTCCACAAATTCTAAGTTTTCAAAACCCCTAACATCACATACTAATGATCTAAAACTCTTATTTAAACAAACACTTGTTTCATCATTAAGCTAAAGGGTTCTCTTGAATTGCTAATTCAACCTTTTATTTCCCTGGATTAAGCTTGACTTAGTAAGACTAATGTCATGATTATGTTCACGTACTACAAGGGTTATCATCCATGTTTGTTGCTTTTTAATCATTGTGATAGATGTGGGACATCCTTTCTTTAAGCGGGGTGTGTCTTCATTTTTGATGAGATTGATGAAACATATTTTCCTTCCTGAGAACAAACTAATTTTAAATAACTCAAGTGGTTCTCATTGTCTTTTTTTTATGTTCATATTCTGACCCCAAAACAAGATTTCACAACATGCTTTCTATAAAATCTCTTCACTTCAGCTACATTATCAAAGTACATTCCAACAGTGGGACAAGGAACTTCGTCACACTGCATATCAACATTGGTTGTGCCAACACTAACCTCATGATCACAAGTACCAATACCCACATCTTCATTTAGTAAAGAAATGTCATTCAATCTTATTACGTTGATCTCTTCTAAGTTTTTCATCTACTTGAAAATATACAACATCATAAGGAAAAATTTTCAATTTAATCAATGTAGTTTTATATAAAGGATTTGAAATGTTATAAGTTTGACGAACAACCTTAATATTTGATATTGAAAAACCCAAATTTCAATAATTTGTTTATGGGCCATGATTGTGCAATTTGTCAATTTAACAACATGTTAAATTAAAAGAATACGAACAACTAAATCAATCCATTAGCAAACCTATGTGCTTACTCAAAAGTAAAAAAACAAAATGCAAACATAGCTTATATGATCTGCACATAAGAAGTTTGTCTTAAGAAAAGATGACCAGGAAGCATTTTCACCTGTTGGGTTATAATGATTGTAGTTTACAACTTAAGTTATGAACTATTTTAAGTGATATTAACTTCATTTTTGTAGTCCTTGAATAGAAATGATACTTTATTGATCCACTATCAACAACATGCGTTAAGTATAATACAAATAACTACTAACCCAATATATAAGTTCTGCACATGGAATTAAACCTCTTACCAAAGCACACTGAGTCTTAAGTCTAATATTTTTTAGTATGGATGAAATTACCTTCATTGATGAACATGTTAAATTAAAAGGACAAGAACAAAATGAATCCATTGGCAAACATATGTGGTTACTGAAAAGACCTATTTGATATTCAAAACCCCAAATTTCATTAATTTGTTTGTGGACTATGAGTGTGCAATGTGTCCATAAAATGTGGGTGTACCTAGTAGTAAGTGAAAGCATTAACTTCTCCTTCTACCTCGCCAATGGATGTTCATCGCACTACTTGAAGATAAATGCAACATTGAAAGCTTTAGCGGATGTGCACACTTTTCGTATAGCATACATTGAAAAACCTCATATAGGGTGGTAGGAGGTATTCAATGGCTGTTGTCTATATGGTGGGTGATAGAGCGAACGTGTATCATCCAATGTAATAGGAGACAACTTTTGGGGGGAAAACTTGACGTGACCAATAATCACTTGACATTTATCCCACAAGGTAGGACTCTTATACGAAGCTTCATAGGTTTAATTCAACATGCAATTCATTTTCTTTTACGTTGTCGAATGACTATGATTACCTTCTTTATTTGTATGAACCAAAGAACCAAAGGTAGCTAGAAAAAATGGAACCCTAAGAGGCACCTGACATTGATGAGTCAGACTTTTATGCTATACTATTGAAAAATATTGTCACTTTTATGCCCAATCCACACACTTGGTACATGAACATTACAATATGGAATATTGTAAAGGTATGCTATTGGTATAACATCGTATTTATTTTTTGTGGTTTGAATCATTGTTATACTTTAACACAACCATATGTCATGGAAAATATGTAGGTCTTAAAACATGACATAACTACTCATATTAATGAAGAAGTTAAAGCTTCCCTTCTCATTGTGCGATTGAAGTTAGGTGTGAAAGCATATGTGGAGACCAATGTGGAGGCCAATGTGGAGACCAATGTAGACGTCAAGGTGAAGACCAATGTTGACAACAATGTGGAGCCAAATCAAGAGACCAATGAGGAGACCATTGAGGACAATAGTGATGAGGACACAATCATGGAGAATACCATTGACGAAATGATGAAGAGGATGGTTGATCAATCCAACAAATTGCCATGTTTTCAGCGAGGAGTGTCCTCCAATAGAGGAACATAGGGTGTTGGTTACCCTTATAATTGTATGTGTTAATGACCATGTTGTACATGCAAGGAAAAAACTTCATTTTGTGGACTTTGTTAACCAAGTAACAAATTATGTTGTAGAATTAAGTGCTCCTTCAATTGAGGTAACTACATAGTATTTAACATCAATAATAAGTGTCAAGAATAAGTAAATTTTCCATTTGAAATTGACACTTATCATGTATCAAATGGTTCTATTTGTGTATAAAACAAACCTCCTTAGCTTAAGAAACAAAATGAAGGATTTAGAATTTATGTTTTATGAATTATAATGATATTTTGTGTTTTGCAGTGAATATAAAAGAAAATATCAAGTATGCAGCTGAGCCACAGTACTTGAACTGAGTCATGGAAGTAGAAAAGACAGAACAACATATTATGACTTTCTAGTTAAGCACAACAAATGGAGTTGAGCCTCATGAGGAAACCCTCTTTACAAGGAAACCTAGAGTCCAAACCCATGAGGCTTAGCAGCCAAGAAAATCCTTCCAAGAAGGAAAGGCCACATGCTAGCACCAAGACAAGGGGCTGAGTTGAGAAGAAAACCCACTTGTGAAATAACCCCTGTGGCTGAGCACCAAAAATTAGGTTGAGCACCACCCAAAAATTTCAATAAATAAAGACCTTTCATCTTCATTATATGCATTGAGTGGAGGTCCAAAAATGTAGTAGTATGATAGAATAAGGTCTATGAGGCACAAAGGAGATGCTCTTAGTGAATGTTATGTGTAGATGTTGTTGAAATTGCATTGTAATATTCTATGAGTAGTTGAACTCCCTCGTGTCCAAGTTTGATGTAATCGATTCTGATTCTATTAACTTCTACTTCTTGGGTATTTATCTTTGCTTTAATTCAATTGTTTGTGGTTTGATTTATGCTTAATGATGACTTGATCATTCATTTATTTAATTGGTTTGGATTAATTTGGGAAACCGGTCTCAAACTGTGGTCCAATCAAATAATCATACCTATATTGGTGCTTATTTTAGTAGCCAGAAGGGATGTTGGAGGAGAGATTCCTTCACATTAAAGCAAGGATTCATTCTACCAGGAGTTGAGGAATCACACTAGCTTTGAAGTCCTTAGGTTCTAGTGTATTAGGAATGAACCTAAATCTACATAGAAAGAATACTCCTAGGACATTGAATGATTTGCATAGTAAGTAAACAAGATGGTACTTCACCCAAATGATATGAAATCAATTCAAAGCCCCTACTTCACTCAATCTATCTAATTACTATTATCTATATTTACTTGCACTTTTATCACAAACTAAAAACGTAAAAATAAAACTACCAATATACTTATTAATCCTTGTGAATACGACACTTGTTGATACTACTACGTACTAGTACACTTACTTGGAAATGGCTGTTGAGAAATAGTCATCACTCAATTATTTCCATTCATGAAATTATAAAAAGAATTATAAAAAAACAAAACACACAAATAAATGCTAACCTATAATGAATTAACTATGAACCCTTTGTACAATTATTTTAAATCTTTGAAATCTGGTATCAATTTTATGAATGTGCACAATAAATAAAATGGGTTACCACTTATTTTTATTTCAGTTAGCAGCTAGTGTATTTCCTGTCATTTCAATTGAAGGACTACAACAATAAAGTTAATGTCAATTAAAATACTTGGAAAATTAAGCTTTAGATAGTAGTAATTAACCATCAAGGTAGAAATGCTCCCTGGTCAAGTTTTCTTCACATGGACTAGTTATGTGCAAATGATATGACTTAGGTTTGCACTTATTTACTTATGACTAAGCACATAGTTATGTTAATGGATTCATTTAGTTCTTCGTCTTCTTTTAATTAACCATGTTCATAAATGAAGGTAATTTTATCCATACTAAAAACAGTTATAGTAAACTCTTACTATGGTTTGGTATGACAATTCGATCAATGTGCAAAATAGACAACCCGAGTTAGCAGTTATTTGTATTGTACTCAATAGTTGGTGTTGACTATGGGTTAGTAAGGCATTTGCTATCATTAAAATTCAAGAACTACGACAATGAAGTTAAGGTCACTTCAACTACTTGGAAACTAAAGCTTTAAATTGTAGTAATTAACCTTCCAAGTGAAAATGCTCCATGGTCATGTCTTTTTAACATGGACTACATATGTGCAAATGACATAACCTGGGTTTGCAATTATTTACTAATGAGTAAGCACATAGTTATGCCAATGGATTCATTTAGTTCTTCGTCTTCTTTTAATTAAACATGTTCATAAATGAAGCTAATTTCATCCATACTAAAAAACATTAAAGTAAACCTTTATTATGGTTTGGTATGAGGTTTGATCAATGTGCAAAACAGACCACCCAAGTTAGCAATTATTTGTATTATACTTAGCACTTGTTGCTGACAATGGATTAGTAAAGTATTATTTCAATTCAAGGACTACAAGAATGAAGTTAATGTTGTAACATTCCTAAGAAATATTACTTTTAAATAAATATAAATGAATTAAATAAAACAAAATAAAACGCGATAATATTTATAATACCTCATTTATAATCACATGTTCCCAAAATACGGGAAAATGAAAACCACAAAGTTGCATACATTATAAATGTTCGCAATCCAAATTTATTACAAACTATAAAAGCCAAAATAGCTAATGTTCAAAAACATGAAAAATATCAAAAGATCAAAGTCTTCAAATGCCTATAATCCCGCTCTCTGTATTCAAGCGTCTCCTGACTCACCTGTCACATCATCTGCTACCGGATAATAAATTATCTGATCATCGCCACACACAAACAGATAGGGTGAGCTATTCACATATAAATATAAAATAAATATGACACCCATCTCAAGAAAATAAATTTTATTCATATGCGTCAACATCAAATTACCCATCCCTGATCTCATAGTCCTTCATGAGTCATATACATGAAACTAGGTCTTGGGATTTTACTGTGCTCCCACGAAACTATCCCTTTCGTGGCCCAACCCTACGAGCCTATCTCGCTCATAGTTCAACCCTACAGACTCCTCGTCTGTAGTAAAAATCCAAGCTTCCCTCACTCGGACCATGGCACGCACGCAATCACCACACTATGGACTCCTCGCCCAATAGCAGCCAACGGGAACATAACCGTTCCTTGCCCATCGTGTGGCCGACGCATGTAATCACCATACTAAAGACTCCTCGCATATTAGTAGCCGACGGGAACTAACTAGTTCCATGCCCATCCCACCACCAAGCACATGCCAGACCCCTTTTGGACTTAGTCCATCAAGCCCAAGCACAAAGGTAAGTGAACTTAGTCCTTCAAGTCCACTAATCAAAGCAATAACCAATTTCACAACAACCAAAATTGCCTGGCGCCGCCTATACACCGCTAGGCGAAAACTGCCCGTAAACCGCCCGGCGGCCCGCCCCCTCCGCCAGGCGCCAAGCACCAAACAGAAGTTGCCCAAACCCGTCACCGCCTGGCGGGACCTTCCTTGCCACCAGGCGCCGGCTGCAGAAAGTGGCCACTACCACTGATTTAGAACTCTATCGCCTGGCGGTTCGCCCCGCACTGCCAAGCACTATACCAGTAGCAAAATGCTACTGGTTTTTTGGCATTTTCAACAGGTCTTAAGAGACCCCAAACATGTAATTCAACTCTCATGCATCAATCATAGTATTTAAGTCATAACATCGTAACCAGAATGCAACAAGTACCATTAATCATGTCCCCAAATGAATATTATCATGCCCGAACATGCCTTACTTGATGCTCTAAAGAAACAACCACAATGAACCAATATGGTACCCTCCATTTACCACCCCCACAATGTATACAGTTTGCCGAACCACACCCCAATTACAGCTCCAACCCTAGTTTGTGCCAAGTCCATTTTATCACGCGCACCTACTCTTTGTCCCTTATTCCTCTAAATCTACCCAAGACATCAGGAATCACTAGCACTAGAGCGGTAGTCAAACACCTCTTCATGTCCTCAAAACACTCCTCACACTTTTCAATCCAAGAGAATGGTTGATCTTTTCTTATGAGTTGTGTCAATGGATTCACCTTCTTTGAGAACCCTTCCACGAATCTCCTGTAATATCCTGCCAAGCCCAAGAAACTTCTCAACTCGGTCATTGTCTTAGGCCTCTCCCACTTAAGCACTGTCTCGATCTTAGCCGGATCCACTGCAATACCCTTGGCTGAGATGACATGTCCAAGAAATTGTACCTCGTCCAGCCAAAATTCACACTTGGACAACTTCTCGTACAACTGGTGATCTTTGAGTATCTTCAATACAACCCTCAGGTGATCGGCGTGCTCTTCCCTCGTCTTTGAGTAAATAAGTATGTCATCTATGAAGACAACGACAAACTTATCTAACCAAGGCCAAGTGCATGAAATCCACAATTCTTATCCCCCACATTTAATCTCACAATTATTACATAAAGCACATAGATAACAAAATCCCAGTCTATCACCTATCAAAACACTTCCGATGATGACCCTATTCAACGCCCCGTGACCAGAACACCAACCAATTCACACTTGCTACTAAGTTTTCTGTCGCCTGGCAGTAGCCTCAGTGCCGCCAGACGGTGCGTGAAAAACTGGATTCTGCCCAGATTCCTCCCGCATTCAACGTGACCCACCGACCCAACTGTTTCACAGTTCACCTTCAGGATCATGTAATTTCACACGCACCACATCCCATATTCAGAATACAATCCTATTATCATCAATTACACCAAAAATAGTACACCACTCATAATCATCACCTATGACATTCATCCCCAAACCCGACTGAACCCAAAATCCCAATTCAAGAGAAAGTTCATGAACTATTTCACCAATTCTGCATTTTCAAATAACAATTCGCCCTGCCAAGGATTCTCGTATCATGAGAATCACTTCCAGAACCTCCCTACATCATGAAAACACACAAAAAAATCCAAGAGAATGGCAACCCAATTGTGTCGCCTGGCGGGCAGCACATAGCCGCCAGGCGGTGCATAGCATGTAACCCAGAAAATGGCTCTAGAGGTATGAATCGCCTAGCGGGCCTTCAACGCCGCCAGGCGGTTTCTAGAAATTTCCAGAAACGTGATAAAATTCAATGCAATTTCAATTTACACATTCCATCACATCCAGAACAGCACGAAACATATACATGATATATAACACGCAAAATTTAACTCCCCTAACCTGGATTAAAGCTTTCCTTGAGTGATTTTGTGCTTCTTCCCTTTGACTCCAAAATTATCACCCTTGGCTTCTCTCAATTCAGCCCCAAAAATTCACTCACACTCTCAATTTCTCACTGAAATTTGCACTCCTCTGCCTGTCCCACGATAACCTCTGCAGAAACCTTTCTCCCCTCTCTCAATTAGCTTTTCAATGATGTTTAAATGGTGGTTTAAGGTCCTAAAATGAAAATTGCATTAAGGAGTGGTGTAATTGCCATTCAAGCACACTTAATTAGATTATTTTCCAGCTACCCTTGACTGCTATGTCTGCTAGGGTTTTCTTTAACCCTTCAACTTCAAATCAAAACTAAAAATAGCCAAAATAAAGTTGAGTTTGAGTTCTCCAAGACTTGAACCCACAACCATGCAATGCCAAATCAATGCCACACCATCATACCAAATCATATTTCATGCTAACTAATATGATTCACGTATTATCACATTCCACAACATAATTAATATATATTTAAAATAATACTAATTTAATAACACACAAAATGGCATACATAAGACTCGACTCTCAACCACTTGAGCTAGTACTTTTCCACATTATAACATTCCGCATTTATTACCTTAAAGGTTCTCATTACCCACATTTATTAAATAATTATTTAATTAACTATTTAATTTTCCTGGGTCTTACAAATGTCACTTAAAATACTTCATAAATGAAGATAATATAATCCATACTTAAAAACATTACACAGTACTACTAATGTCTGATAGTCTTAACACATGAAAATAAATAGAAACTTTTTAACAATGACACACAAAGTACTACATAATTCAGTAATGTGAAATCTTATAATTTTGTTGCTTCTTCCTCGTGTAGGTCAGAAAGGGAGTTCATATGGCTTGACTCTTGAAACGTTTTCGTGGTTGATCCTTTAGTCGGTGATATAGATTGCTTATTTGTAATTGGTTAGTCTCTTTATTTTCATCTTATACTTTTCCCTCATCCTCCTCTGGGGTATTCTGACATACCTCAGAAAACTTGGCCTGGTTGTAATCAGGTGTAGGAGTGTCATCCCCCCTTTGGCCAACTTTGTCTTCATCCTACTATTTGAACTATTGTTTCTTCCTCTCATTCATCATTTTTTTGTAGTCTGCCATTGACTTTTGAAGTTGCAAAATCTCTATTTCCTGTTGTTCAATAACTTGTCTTAACTCTTCTTCCTCTTCTTCCTGCTGATGAAATCCACTTCCATATTTATCAAAAGCTTCCTTCACAGAGGATTGGGGAAGCTCCTGCTTGGAGACAACAACACCAATAACAACCTGCAACATTTCCTAATAAATACTTACAACTCCAAATACAAATTTCAACAGTTATAACATGAACCAAATCACAATAAGAAAATGTTATAATATAAAACATACCAAGTTGTTATTCAAACTACTCTTAATTGTGTCTTCCCCTACTTTCACATCCATCCAATGCAATATTCGGGGAAACTTTGAGCTTGGAGATCAGACCTCTAATTTTGGAATTAAAAAATGGTCAAAAGACCATAACTGAAAGAAGTACACATGAAAAGAAGTCATCAATGATGTCCATATACTTAAAAAACAAGAAATTCAAATTGAAATGATTCAAACAATAATTACCTGTAACAAATACACACATCCAACAACATGGAACTGTGTGGTATTTCCTTTGTCCCTTAAGAACATCAAAGCATTGCATATGCTCTCAACCAAGTAATCATAAACGAGACCACCCCAATTATATTTACTAACACTACCAAGGTCATCCACAATGTTAAACAAAAATAGGAAAAACTCTTTCGCTATGCTTTGGCAACAAAAACTCATATATTCCCAATAAAATATAAAGCCTACAAAAATCATATAAACTAAGATCTTCACTATGTTTCTGTAGAAAATCATAAACCATTTGAACATCAACATTTTTGTTATGAAAAAACTTCTTACAATCGCTATCTAAACCAACTTGGTTTAAGTAAATGTTATCACCAACCTACCTTAACCACATTGCCAAACATACATCTAATATAAAGTAAATCCAACAACTTCATTACTAATTAAACCCCTCTTCCTTTCAACCCACAAACTAATTAAGGAACTCATAAGTGTTCTAGAAATCTTGATAGATCATTTCAACATGGTCAACCATCCAAACGGTGTTCCTTGAATAAGCGACTTTTGTTGTGCTATTAACTTGTTATTTAGAAAACCAATGTATTTGGTTCGACAAGAATGCCTAAAATTCTACAAAAGGTCATCATTACTATTCAAGACTTGATTACATATGAAAACAAATAACTAAACAAACAAATCATACCTTCTTGCCAACCTTCCTATCACCACTATAATCATTGCCTTCACTAAAATCACTCATTATAGTTAACCTGAATGAACAAGTTAGGTAAATTGATGTGAGGATACTTGATGCAATTCTTAATCAGGTTCATAAAAATAATAAGTTAGGAAACAAAGCATCTCAATCACATAAACAAACCTTAATGAAATTATACTGACTTGGAAAAAGATTTTGTGGCTAATTACGTAATATAAGTTGTACAAAACATAAAGGTGAGGCAGTAATTTGTTATAAGTCAGGCTCGCACAAACGCACAAGGGTTGTCAATAACTAAATGACAGCGTATCTCATATCAGTTGTTGAAGAAATACAACAAAGTTAAGCACTTGTTGTAACTCCGGTTCAAAACATACGCAAGCATTCTCAACCTATATAAATCAAGTCTAACACAATAACTGTAATATGCTTATCAACAGCACAAAACCAATATCAACAACACCATGCACGAGTACAACCAAAACCTACCCAACCAATAACAACATAAAAAATAAAATAAACTTCCTAACCACCACAACAAACACCAATGAATAGGGAAGAAAAGTGCTTACTGAAACAGACCATTCTTCAACTACCAAGGAAGAAAAGTGCTACCAAATTTAGAAAACTGCAGAACTAACGCCATGATGAAAACCAAGGTGTTATTGCCAACATCAATGCAAGACGATGGAACAAATGGAGCAAAATTAATAAATTAGGTTTAGGGATTTCAAACCTTACGGCCAATGGGTACACTAACAGGGTTTAAGACGGTGTCAAGAAGACGGGTTTCAAGAAGAGGGGTTTGAACTATAGGGGTTTCAAGAACAGAGGTTGAACATGCTACTCGCACTTTCTTTTCAGTTCTTCGAAGAATGAATTTAAAGCACAGATACAAGGGCTGCAAAAGAGAGATTTGAAGAAGAAGAGAGGTTGAAGACAATGAAGAGAGGTTGAAGACGGTGTTGGCTTTCACAATGTCCGCGCTTTCTTTTCACTTCTTCGAATTAATTCAAAGTCTTTTTGTGTCTTTTGTCATCATGAAAATTGGAAAAACTGAAAATGAATTACCTAATCTACAGCCACATCAGATTGTAAGAAAAGTTGTCAAAAACTAGTTTTTATAATATTATTTTTCAATATATATATATATATATATATTTGAAATTTCCCACAAACATAATTTTCTCTGTAAATTGATAAATAATAATATAAAAAATGGTTAAATGCAGCCATTTGAACTTGTTGTTCTTAAAAGAAATGAAGAATTTCAATTCTACATATAAAATTGTTATTGTTAATAGATATTAATGGGTATATTATTAAAATTTCAATATTGAATTAATTTTTTATATGCATGTTAGATGTTAGTATTATCAAATTATGACATTTTATAAAGGTTAAACTATTTTAATTATTAAATTCATTTTAACAAAATGAATTTAGAATCATTAAAAGAAAAACAATTCTTTCAAGACGCTTAATTACATGCTTGATTGTAAAAGCATTCGTAAAAATCTTGACACTTTTTGAAAACAAAAATAATGTGTTCTCTTGTTTCCTAAATAAATATCCATAATGGGTGAGATATTTTGAATATTGATATATACCTTTGGAATACTCTCCACCAAAATCCAAGTCGTGGAAGATATTTCCACACACAAGCCTGTGAGAAACTCAACCAAATCCACATTTGGTGTTTGTTGAGTTGAATTAAGGTAGGAGAAAGAAACTGAAACAATGGTGCACTCTCACCACCATCTTCTTCTCTTCTCTACTGTTCCTTTCTCTCTCACAACTCATCATAACCATAACCATAACCATAACCACCCTTTGTCACCGTCTCTTAACTTCCTCCACCGACCCTCCGCCCTAAGAAGTAGTGTTTCGGCCATTCCTTCCGCTGCGTGGCTTTCAGATCTGACAGCACAAGACTTTGGCCCCATTGAACTCCCTTTTTCTGCTCCTTCTTCTCTCCCCTTCGCAGATGACCCTTCCACCGTTCAGGTTGCTTCCACCGTCCTTCTCACCGGAGCCTTAACTGTCTTCTTCTTTCGCACCGTCCAGCGCCGGATAAAACGTGCCAAAGAATTGGTATACTCTCTTCTCCTGTTCCAATTTTGTAGACTTCATAATAGTATTTTTGTTTCTTCGATTCAAGTGTTCTGAAATTTTATTCAAACTTAAAAATTCAGTGAAATTTTTATTTTACATGTTAGGCTGCTGTGTTCAAACCGTTTAAATCGTTTATACCATATATATAAATTCAGTTTTAAGAACTCTAACATATAAGAGATTAATTTTAATTTTTTCTATAAATTTAAAGACTAAATATATATTTAATAGTTGTACTAATAATTTAATAATTATTTTATTTACTTTTATTTAATAGATCTTTTTTATAATTTTTGAAAATGACTTAATATGATTTTTTTCTTAAGATAAATGTTCATTTATTTTATTTTATTCTTATAATTATAATTGAATGATAAACATAAAAAAAAATAATTATGTATTGATAGTTATTAACTCATTATTTTTAAATGATAATAATTTGATTAATAAAAAATTATATTATTTACATTAATTTTTTTCTATAAATATATAAATAAGAAAGTTAAATATATTTTTATTTTTTTAATTTTTAATAAAAATTGAAATTAGTTTTTTATTTTTAAATTTTAACTTAATTTAGTTTTAGAACCACATGATTTATTCTTTTAAATCAAATTTTATTAAATTTATTTAATTAAATTTATTTAATGTTTTAAACGTATTTTATAATAGTATATGAATTATTTATATCGATGTATTATTTTGGTTTATTGTGGTCGCAGAGATTTAGGTCTTCCGGAACACAGAAATCATTGGATAAGTTGAAAAGTATGAGATCAAGTTCCATCAAAGTTAAGAATCCAGCTTCACCGGATCAAGCATTGCTAGGGGCAGTTATAGCAGGTGGCATTGCTCTTCTTCTCTACCGATTCACCACTTCAATTGAAGCTTCTCTCAGTCGCCAAATACTTTCAGATCATTTTTCGGTTTGCATCCTTCCCTTTTCTCACATTCAAACTTATTTATACATACTCTTGTATTATTTCTCTAAATCACTACTAATAACATCTTTCATATTTAGTTAAACTTTTCCTTCTACTTACAACTTTTAGTCTGAATTGGATTGCTTTTCAGGTTCGCCAGATAACAATCACCCTAAGGTACTTTTCACAACTTTACTTTCTTTAGTGCTCTCATGTTTTTCTTCTTTTTTATATCATGTTAAATGTTGTTATAACAAAATATATAAATTATTTGTCTATAGCATGAAAAATAAAAGACAAAAAAAAAAAGAATATGAAGAACCAAACTAAATCTACGCACAAAAGATACATGCTAAATTTTCTTATCGCAAAAACTAAATAATTTTAAGATTTAATCAGTAATTTGATTCATACCTAATGGATTCATTTGATTAATGATATGAATGATATGATATTTTGTGACAGGACAATAATAAATGGGCTGTGCTACCTAGCAACGTTTGTGTACGGCATAAACTCTGTGGGTCTGTTTCTATATTCTGGGCAGCTTGCCATCGACAACATTGGAAATGAAATTGAAAGAAAAATGATTGAACAGCAACATTTATCAACTGCACCAGTTGAGAATAACACTACTAAATTAAGCTCCACAAAGGAAGATCAAAGTTCAAATAATTCCCTCTGAAACAACACTTCTGCTGCACAAATCATCAACACTCATGAAATCGCCACTCTTGATGCAATCTTCTTTTTCGTCATAGGAGAAATACATATATTTATATCGATGTATAATGTATATATGATTCATAAGTAGTAATAGTCACTGTATTTACCAAAAACTGTGTATAATTTATGAGTTATTGAAGGACAAAAGTACTAAGCTAGTTGATCATGTTTGTAATGTATATTTATAGGGTTGAGCTGGAGAATGAAGTGAACATGCTAAGGTTCAGTATTTTTTGTTTAGGTCACACTAAAATATTAATCATTCGTTTGATTTTATAGTTAAATAATGTTTTAAAATGTCATGTTTTTAGTTCTTATATATATTTTTTAATTTACTTTAATTTTATTAATGATATTGTAAGGATATTAAAGAGATTAGTCTAGTTAGTATTAATATTGACATTTTTATTTTTACTTTTTAGTAGCAAGAAAAACAATTATTGTCTTAGTATAAAAGTTTTAATTTTATAATTTCTTTTAGAAAATTCAACACATGTTTTGTGTTTGGTTAATTGTTATGTGGGTTTATTAAAAGAAACAATAATATTAATATGTAATTAATTTTGAAAAGGGTGTTTTATCCTTTTTTTTTTGTTTTTTGTAAATTTAAAATTTTTAATAATTTAATGCCATATTAATCTTGTTTTTTTCTTTTATATTATAATAGCTATCAGAAACAAATATATACTCAATTAAATTAATTATTAATCGAGTTCAAAAAAAACCAACAAATGTTGTATTAAGATTGTAATTTTTGTTTTTATTATACTAAAAAATGTCAATATTTATTATAGTGAACCAATTATTTATCAAAAAATTGTAAATAAATTATTTTTAAAATGTAGAATCTAACAGATAAAATTGTATAATTAACAAAACTAAAGAAGTAATTGAAAAAACACATTAACAGAGAATATTCATTTTAATCTCAAATGAACAATATCACATAAAATTGAGAATTGAAAGTTTCATAGCAGTGTCTCACTATCTGAAGCAGTGATTGGTCTCACATCTAATTACGGGTTTCTGAAAATATATTTCCCGAATAAGGCAACCCAGTTTTTTAATTTTCTTTGTGCTTTTCCAGAAAATGTCAAAATTTACTAGTAGTTTGTTGTGAAAATTTGATACAGGTGATTCACTTTATATATAAAGAAATTAAAAAAAATGACCTTACTTCATGTTAATATACCTTTTATCTATAGTTTTATTTTCAATTACTCTTTTTTGTGTACAAACTTTTTTGGAAGTCTCTACTTTTTTTAGTAAAAGATAATACAGTTAAATATGTGTAACTAAATGTTATTTAATTAATGTGAAGTAATTTTTTCTAATGTTTGAGAAGGGAAGAAGTGAACAGTGGAAAAATCTTAATTCTGATATGAAAAGAAGCTAACTTCTAAGGTTAAAAAATGATTTAAATAGAAGTCAATAATTTATAACTTTTAAGTAAAAGAAAATTGATGAAGAGATTATTTTCTTCTCAAAGAAACAAAAGAACCCAAAATATATTTATATTTTATAAACGTCTACCCTCTGGATTCTATTTCTTTCAACTTTTTTTTTTCAAACACGCTTCGAAATAAATTTTAAAAACTTAACAGAAATTAGATGAGAGGTTAGTGACCAATATGGAACTATTTTAGAAAAAATAAAGTGAAATTGAAAAAAAAAATTACTCCAACTAAAAACTAACACATTAAGAACCAAAATCACATGCAAACCGTCAGTGAGATCAAAATTACTAATATCACAGATTCTTTCTCTTTATGCAAGAAAAGAGAATGCCCACTATATGCTCAGCAAATGTAAAACTTGATCTTGTTTTCTTCTAAATTTCTATGGTTCGAATAGAACAGCAAGAGAAAGTTACTGATAAGCATTGTATGCTGAAGAAAAACTACCCAGATAGTTAGCAGTTCTAATGATAAACTAAAATAATGTACTCAAAGAAGTCTCATTATGTCTGAAAAAAATGAAACAGCTATTTTCATTCAACCATGTCCTGAGTCTGAGTAGTGACTTGAGGAACACTGCTTGTAGTAATGATAGTAGTGAATGGGGCATTGCCAGGGTTGGTGGTAGAGTTTCCTGCAGGAACATCAGTGATTGTTTCAGCTTTCTTTTGATCTACATCCATATCCATACCTTGAGGAGTTTGAGGAACATTTGTTTGCACAACAGGAATCTCCATATGAATGCTTGCTGCAATCAGCTGCTTTGGCACTGATGGGTCCATGCCAGTCTTCTGCTGATCCACAGATGTCAACTCATTCACAATGGCATGAAGTTGCTGTAACCGGTAGTCGGTTTCTGGCCGGCGACAAATCTTCCTAAGCGGCACGATTTCCTGGCAAAACACAAGATGGGGGTGGATCAACAAAATGCATCAAACTGAGTAGTGACCTTCAACAGATCATTTATCAATATAGCAATCAAAACAAACTTGTAAAGCTTTGTAAAGTCTAATGGAGTGAATGTGAAGACAAGACACCAAGGACATTTTTTCCTAATTAGTATGGATACTTAGATATTTGTATCCTAATTATCTCCTATTTACAACATTCTCCATCAAGTTGGTAAATGAACATCTCTCATTCCCAACTTGCTTAGAAAGTCTTGAAATCTATTGCGAAGAAGTCCCTCAATGAAGATGTATGATGAAAGGAGTCCTCTAGTAATATGGGTTATAACCACAAGACCTATGTCAATATTATCTTTGATTAAGTGATTGTCAATTTCAATATGTCAGGTTCGATTATGTTATACTGGATTATGTACAAAGTTTGACTTGTTACTAAAGTAAAATTGCATACATATGCCAACCTTTATTCGAAAGTCATCTAGTATGATTTGCATCCAAAGTCCTTTACACACTCTAAGCAAGGGTTCAAAATTCAGCTTCTAAACTTGAACGTGATATACTATCTTGTGTTGTGTTTGCTTCTCTGTGTTACTAAACTTTCTCCCAGAAACGTATAGTACCCAATGGTAGATTTTCGTCAGTAATAAAACTTACATAGTTTGCATCAGTATAAATCTCTAAAACCATCCTCTTAGAGATTGTTTGAGACCACTTAAGGCTTTGTAGCCTCATACAATGTCAATAAGACATGACCACAATCCACACATAAGAGATTGACACCACTTTACATACACATAAGACAATAGGTTTATGGGTCTTCATCCTTATATGGCGTTCAACTACTTTCTCATCTCTACTTAATGTGAGACTGATAGGTATGTTCAATATTAACAAGACCAGAAAATGAATAGAATTCCAACTATCTATTCAGAGTTTATGGAATCAAATAAAACAGAGCAAAACAATCCCAATGAGAAACAAATTCCTCTCATCCCTTACCAATCCCAACCTTCTCCCATCCTTCTCCCATCCTTCCCACCATTCTCATTATATTCTCTCTCCTCTAACTAACCCCACGATCCCCCTACCACCTCAGCCAAACAAAATCAAGTATGTGCGCTCGTGGGCCCCCATGTGATGGGTTTCCACTTATTCCCCTATTTCGCACCTTGGCACCAGTGCCTACCTCCACCTCATAGGCCTTTGTGTCATTCACTGTTAAGTTTAGTTGCTTAACTAATGTCTGAGAAATGAAATTAGCCGAGGCGCCACAATTGACCCATATTAACACCTCCCGCCCCCTAAGCATGTCGACCACTTTGAAAGATGTATTGGAAGTAAAGCCTTCTTTACTGTGTAGAGAAAGTTGCAATACTTTATTGGTGAGAGGCTCGCCCTTATCCCCCTCTTCATCACTAATCTCCGATTTGTCCCCTTGTGACCCTTCAATGAGGACAAATTGATAATGTTTCAATTTGCACACATGATCTCGACCCAAAATGTCACCACATTTAAAACAGAGTCCTTTGCGACTTCTTTCTCTTAATTCTGCTTGAGACAATTTCCCTCCATTGGATGGTTTCTTCTCCCCCGAATCAGGTTCATTCATCTTACCATTTATGCCCTCCTTAATGGCTCCTCTTTCCCACCTTGTGAAACCACGAGTAGGTTTTCCCGCTGGCTTTTCTCGCCATTTTTTTCAGAATTCATTAACCCAGCTTTGCGTAGAGCTATATTTTTCTCTTCAAGCAACACTGCTCGATCCATCAACTCGTCCAGAAACCCTGTCGAAAATAACTTCAATTCCGCCTGAATCTCTTCCTTCAAGTTGTTGAGGAAAATGCCCTGTAGCATGATGCGCTCTTCTTTCTTCAACAGTGCATATTAGCGTTTGAAATTCTCCCTATATTTCATCACAGAACTGGTTTGCTGCAAACTCAATAAAGGCCCATAAGGATTTTGTATCAACCCCGGTTGAAATCGTCTAATGATAGCCCCTTCGAATTCCTCCCAGTTGAGTTCAGGACTCTGTTCTATCCACCATTGATACCAACTTAAATTTGTCTTCCAAAGTAATCACCACAGCATAATGTTTCTCATCATCCTCCATTAGATTGAGTTTGAAATATCTTTCAGCTCTCACGATCCAACCACATGCATCATCGCCACGGAATATGGGAATATGAAGTTTTCGCCCACCGAAATCACATGACGACGCACGGTTACCGGTGCGGGTCATATGGTTGCCTTCATCTTCACTAGCCACTTCACCATCATCGATGGCGGATGGCCTCCTCGTCCTGTGTGAATGATGGTGGCGAGCACGCCCACTTCACGACCGACTGGGAGATAAGATCAAATTTTTAACTCCACAAGCTGCTATATGAGTCCCTCCATGCGTTGTTCCATGGCACGACAAGTGATGACCATACACTCCCATAACCGAGTGCTTTGATACCACTTGATAGGTATATTCAATATTAATAAGACCAGAAAATGAATAGAATTCCAACTATCTATTGAGAGTTTATGGAATCAAATAAAACAGAGCAAAACAATTCCAAAGAGAAACAAATTCCTCTCATCCCTCACCAATCCCAACCTCCTCCCATCCTTCCCACCATTCTCATTATATTCTCTCTCCTCTAACTAACCCCACGATCCCCCTGCCACCTCAGCCAAACAGAATCAAGTATGTGTGCTCGTGAGCCCCCATGTGATGGGTTTCCACTTATTCCTCTCGTAGACCTGGTGTAGTATCCTATTCTGCCCTCCCACTCCTTCATTCATATCAGAGACTTAAACTCAAAATTTCCAACAATCTCCCCTCAAGTTAGTTCATTTACATTGACATTTCCCCCTCGAATTAACCACGAGTACACAAGACTCCAACCATCGACTTTGATACTACTGATGAATTTCCTCAAACTAACCACGAGTACCCATTTTTAAAACTAATAACACAAACATAAATTGAAACTAAAAACAAAAAATTGACTGTTTTAGTTTCTAACATATTTAAAATTTATAACTAAAAAAACCCCATGCATACCCTTTGGGAATAAATATGCATAAACCCAAAAGAAATGTGAGAGAATCCATTCATAAAAATTAATCCCAGGTAACAAAATCTCATTGGTAATTTATATGGCTTAATGACATAAAAAAGTAAACACTATAAGAGCCAAAACTAATTGAAAAGTGAAAACCATAAGGACTGAAATCTTATGCATAAGAAAAGAAAAAAGTGATAGAATTATATCATAAAATGTATCCGACGACGACAAAAAATGTAGAAGAAAATCAATACCTCTGATTGATCATGATCATAGCGAACCAAAAATCTACAACGACAACCTCTTACATCATGCCTTCGTCTTTGAGCATCAAGCACATGGGCATCAAAGTATAGGGCTTGCTCCTTACCTTCCTGTAATGTCAAATGTAGAGAAAAGAAACTAATTAGATATTCCACAAACTAAAATATGATTAGAGAACAGAATAAAAAAAAAAAAAAAACTAGGATTAAGTTTTTATGACAACTGGCTATAGCTATTCCTACCTGAAAACAAAGTATGAGATCACCCGGGATTACTACAACACATTCTGATGATTCACATGGCAAAGAGCGTGGTCTGACATGCCTTCGAATGTTAATCCACTCATCTTCCTCAGGCCCAAAACCAGCAAATCGTACCAGAACTTCCTGAAACATGGAGAAAGATATTATCATTAACATGGTATAAGAGTTCCTGATCTAAGGTAGCTTTACTTCTGCAAACAAAATTTTTCAGTAAGTTTGCTATCCTCTTGAAGCTGTAGACTTTTCTGGAGATTATCAGTTTTTCCAGCTGCGGTCAGAACTCCAATAACTTTCCAGCAACTTTCTGGTGACTTACCATTTACTGTCCAGCTACTTTCTGATATAAAAGGGGAGTTGTGCATCCTCAGCAGAATAATCAGTATGGGGATTTGCTTGGCATCGAACCTACTTATAGGATGAATGGAAAAAAATTATTTGAAGTGGTCACAACTTGTTCGAACAATACTGAAAGGAAAAGGAAAACTTGGCCACTTGAATGGTGCTGAACCCAAAGGAGTAAGACCCAAATTTTACAGCATGGGATTGGAAGATTAATTGATTGCTGCTGGGAGTCAGAATTCGATGAATACAGAAAGTAGTGGTACCATTATGTTTCTTAACAAAAAATATATGCAATGCAATTGAGCAGACTTATTCGGAGGCTAAAACTGCTGCTCAAGTGTATGCTTTAAAGGTAAAAACAGTAGCTGCAAAACAGGGAAGAAAATCTGTCACAGAATATGGCAACCACATAAGACGCTTTGGATGGAATTAGAACAGTACAGAGTAAATAAGACTAATTGCATTAAAGATGCTACTGTTTTGAAGGAATTTATCGAACAAGAAAGGGTCTGTGATTTCTTTATAAGATTAAATCCTGAATTTGATCGAGTCAGAATCCAAATCTTTATGTAAAATTAGAAATCCCGAGCTTGATGATGTTGTTGCCATTATACAAGGAAAGTAATAGAAAATTTTTATGTAAAATACCAACATACTTCTCATGTGCTACTGCTTCTGAGTGCTAGATAATAGAAAGTCTGATAGACAATATAGAGAAAGAGTTCTATATTTATAAAACTTTCACTCTACGAAGTTATCTCTCAGCAAGGAGCATTTATTTTGCATATTCTCTCGTTTAAGAGTTATCCTTGTATCTTAAACAATTCTTTTGTAGAAGTGACCCTTAAAGAATACTAGGGAAGGCCAAAATTGGTTTAGTGAAGAATATTTTTATTCTTTATCTCAGGGAAGAGACAAAGGACACAGTCAGGACTGACTTTGTTAACTTATTGTGAGTCAGAAGTGATTGAGAATACTAGTGATCATTATCTGATTAGTATAGCCCTTCATGGTTTGTAAAGGAGAACTAGACCTAACTCAGTGTTGGGATGAACCAATATAAAAATTAAGGTACTTCTCTGCTTCATCTATTACACTTGCACTCTCTTCAACTAGCAAACAATCACCCCCATTACGTCTGTGTTATCAACCTTCTTGTAAAAATCTTTAAAAGCATTTGGAGCTCTATTCAACTCCCTTTCTAGAGCTAACCAATTTCTTTTCGGTATCTACCCCATTATACATGTGGACGACACTCTTATCACAAATAGTGTGAGAAGAAGGATACATAACAACAAAAACAATATCTTGCTAAACAATTCCAAGCAAAAGATCTTGAAAATTTGAGGTATTTCCTCAATATAAAAGTTGCAAAGTCCAACGATGGTTTGGTCATATTTTAGAAAATATATGCTTTGGACATTTTGGACGAATAAAGTATGATTAATGCTAAGCTTGTAGACACACACCAATGGATTAAATATCAAACTTATGATCCAGAATCTATAGATATATACTTGCTAAGCTAAGTTATCATACTGCGACTTGTCATAACATTGTCTTTTGTTAAACTCTCCTTGCAAGACCATTGGGATATAGTCATATGGATCTTGAAGAATATTAAGAATGTCCCTGAAGATAAAGGAAATACTTAACTTGTTAGATACTGATATTCAAATATTAAAGGTATGGGTCACCAAGTGATTGTTGCTCAACTTTCAAGGTACTTTATTCTTGTTGGAGGTAATTTAGTATCGTGGAAAAGCAAGAAACAAAAATTTTGTGGCAAGATAAAGTACACAGGTGAAATACAGAACAATGTAAATTAGTCATTTGTTAGCTCATAGCTAAAGCAATCCTTCAAAGTGCTAAAATTTGAAGAAAATTTCGCCAACACACCTTATATGTGACAACCAGGCAGCATTACTCATTGTCTTTAATCGTGTCTTCTATGTGAAGACCAAACATATTGAGGTAGATAGTCATTTCATAAGAGAAAAGTTGGAATCTAGAGGCATCACTAGATTTGTAAGCTCAAACCAGGTGTCTAAAAGAATTAAAGATTAATCATAATTGCAACAAGCTGAGCATATATAACTTATATGCTCCAGTTCAAAGGGGAGTTTTACAACTACAAAAAATGGGGCAAAAATCTTTTATGATCTGGAATATCTCGATTATATATGTATTCTTAGGAATTTTTTGTTCATTCTCGTATTATATCTTGACTGTCAGAAGATATCATGTATCTGTTTATTGTAGTAATTTCTTTTCCTCAATATTAATAAAGCATCTGGCCATCTCAGAAACACACGTTTTCAGCCGAATATCCCTTTATTTCCTGTAGTTTAACAGGGATCTGAGGAAGAAATATACATGGAGAAATAAAAGGTTTTTTGCTTTTCGATCGGCAAAATGTATTTATAGTAGAATACTAGGGGTGCTCTAACCCTTTTACAGAAAATTTACAAAAAATATACAAAGCTCTTCCCCTACCTAAGAAAATGTTTCTCAAGATATAAAACCCAACATAATTCTTCTGATTGAACCAAAAACCAACATACCCAATTGTCCTATATGTAGTGTTTACTGGTACAAGGGAGGACCTTTTCATTCGTATCTGTACTATATAACTATACTATCATAGATCATTTCCACTAATATTGCATCAATAGAAATGGTTCCAACAGTTCATAATAGCACTGATCCACAAGTTAAGATAACTTCAGCAAGTCCAATTCTTTTAACTAGCCCATGCTCCTTTTCTTGTTAAGAAAAGATTTTTATATGGCTTGAAACAATCCCCTTGGCATGGTTTCGAAGATTCATTAAGTTCATGATACCCTTAGCTTCCGGGCAAAGTAAAGGAAATCACACTTTATTTATCAAACACTCAAACTCGGGGAGTGTGGTGAATGCCTAAGAAAGGATTAGGAAGAATGGATCGTAAGACTAAGAAAAAATGCAAAAGGGATCAAAAGATGAAGATTCACCACTTCAACTTAGCAATTCAAAGATAAGAAGCAAAAGTTCTCCACTAGCAACTGAGTTGTACATACAAAGAGGTGCAGCAAAATGGGTAGTGAGTGGATTTGAATCTTATGGAAGATAGAGGGTATTTTGGATATAGATAAGGTATTGCCAAAGTTCAGTTATTCGAGACTTAGCCAGAATTATTCGTGGCCATGGGGACTTTAGTGGACTTGTTCAAAGTAGTGACCAAAGTGATTCATAACCAGAGAGGAGGTTCTGCACACCAACTTGAACTCCCAAGAATCTTGTGATTACTTGAGAGAATTCCTCTCAGCTCTTTTGAATTTATATTGAAGTATGGGAATTAAAATTTGATAACAAATCTAATCCCTAGTAAAACAGCCCCTAAATTTTAGGGAATAGAAATAAAGGGCATCATACATATTATCTAACACTAATAGCAATATCAAAAACTATTAATACTAATGTAAGCGCAAGTCCTCTAACAATAAGGACTGATAACTTTAAATATGTTCTAACAATTTCACCAGGGTTCAACCACCTAACATAACTATGCAGGAATTGAAAGCAGCAAAATCAAAAGATTCCCAAGAAAATATTCATGCGAGAAAGGGAAACTGAAAACCATATCAAAAAGCTTAAATAATTTCATCACAAAAGCTTAAAAACAGAAATAATCTTAGCTTTGAATTACCGGATCATGGCTCTCCAAATATCTATGCGATAGAAAGGTAGCAACATCGTACCTGACAATAAGAAGACACTATGTCAGGCCCATAAAGGAAAAACCTTTAACTATGTAGAGAAATAAAGAATTATCTTATTCATCATAACAATCACAGTAACTGCATTCTCATAACCTCTATATGTAACAATCACATTCTCTAAAATAAGGAAATAAAAATATGCTGAAATCATTAGGAAGAGTTTAACAATAATTTCTCCTAATCAATATGGATATATTGAAGATATTTTCGTCCTAATAATTTATTTACAACACTCCCCCTCAAATTGGTAATTGGATATGAATGTTTCCCAACTTGTCTACAACATCCTGAAATCTTCCTTAAAGAAGTCCCTTAATGAAAATGCCCACAATCTAAGGTCCTGTTAGGACATGGGTTGTAACCACAAGCCTCTATCTAGAATATCTTTGATGAAGTGTGTCAATTTCCATATAATTTTGTCCTATGATGATGTACAAGATTATGAACAAAGTCCGTGCTTGACTTGATATCATGGCACAATGGAATAGGGATATCTACCTATTTTAAGGTCATCTAGTATGATTTTCATTTGAAGTCCTTCACACATACTTCGTTCCTTCCTCTGTGAGTTTCAAATCCTAGATAAATCTCCATGTACACTTGTTCTCCTAAAGCTCTGTGAAAAAAGACATTCATCACATCTAACTAGTGCAAGTCTCAAAAGAAAGGACAGCTCGAATTGTATTCATCTTAGTCACTAGAGCAAGTATTTCCTCATAGCAAATTTTGAAGGTTCGAGTGTATCCCTTTATCACCAATCTAGCTTTATATTGGCCTATTGTCCCATTTGTCCTATATTTCACTACAAACATTCATCTACACCGTGTAGCCCTTGTGTCTCATAGCTTGTCAACAATCTTCCATGTTGAGTTTTTTTCACTAATACATTCATTCCTCTCTCATGGCTCGAGTCCAATGCTCACTTTTAGGAAGTCTCAACAATCCTACCTGTGACTATGACGATGAGTGGACTTCATAAGAGCTAGGCACGTGGGAACTCCAATAGCAACTCAATTGTCGGCATTGTGATCATGAGTGTGGTGCACACCCTCTTGGTGCACACCCTCTTGGTGCACCATTGACCTGCATGGTGCCAGCTGCTTACATGGCAACGGAAACAACATTCAAGATTGGGAACTTAGATACCAACCTGAACTACGTAGGAAAATAAAGAACTATTTTATTGATAATAATTCCACCAATTACATTCTCGTCACCTCTATTTGTAACAACCAAACACCCTAAAATAAAGATATAAAAATATATTGAAATGAATAAGAAGATTCTAAAGATATTTTTTCATAATCAATATCATGTCAATGAGGATATTTTATCCTAATAATCTGTTATTCAAAAAGAAATAATTAAGAAAAATAAACTACAAAGATTCTGAAGATTATTAAAGAGGAAATATTGACCATGCTCCATCTCTTCCAGATTTAGCTTCGAATTCCATTACAGGATTTTCTGGAGTTGCTTTTACTGCTGGCAAAACTGAGTAGAACAAAATGAAGGCAATGTAAGTAAACAAAATAACTAATAAGAGCATAAAACTGAAACACCATAGTCTATAATGGAGACATAATCACTAGCAGTACCATCAAATTCACCCATAACTAGATTTACTAAATGATTAATACATCTTAAGCTTTAGAGAAAGAGATAATGAAAATTTTGAATTTTAAAAAAATGAAAAACCCACTTTTCAAAGATGATAACTCAGCCAGATATATATGTACAAAAGTGAACAAACAGAATAATAGATCATCTGATGAATCAGTTACAGACTACAACTATCACACTGACGGAATCCTGACAAAACATTTACGTGTGGTCAGAGTAAAACACTTCTTTAATGGATTAAAAACAGTGTATTCAACCTATATTGTGCTTCTTATTAAGTCTGAACTCTAAAGTTGGACATATACTAAAGAAGTAATAAAATAACATCACATTTTAACATTTCCCCTCAAGCTAGAACATATCGGTCATGTGCACAAAACTTGGAACATATAAATTAAATCATCAGTCCTCTAAAAAGGTTTAATTATAATGTCTGCAAGTTGTTCATGACAAACTCAATAATAAGATCCTTTGATAGCTACTTTCTCTAACAAAAAGACCGGCAATCTTTGTGTTTAGTTATCCGAGGAAACACTAGATTGGAGGCAATATGAAGAGCTGCCTGACTGTCACAATACAACTTCATATGCTCATTTTCACAAAAAACTTAGGGTGATTGATTCAGGCCACAAAGAGACTGGTGTAGTTTACAAACTAAACCAAACTCCCCTTAGGCAACAAATTTAGGATCTTGCTCCAAATAAATCTCTTTCAAATCAACATGAAAGGCATTTTTAATGACAAGTTGGTCAAGAGGCTAGTAGCTAGTGACAACCCTAATAAGGAAAAGATGAATAGTATTGATCTTACCCACAGGTGAAAAAATATAACAATAGTCGAGGCCATAAATCAGAGTGTATCCCTTAGCTCCTAAGGAAGCTTTGAGACGGTCTACTTCACTAGTAGGACCAACCTTAATTGCATAGACCCTAAGTTACAAGGATATTTAGATTTGATTCATCAAAAGGATGACTGCATTTCCACCCTAAGTCTTTTTTATTAGACAATCTTGAACTGGCTTGTTTAGTTGTTGCCATTGAATGTTGTTGAACAAAGAAGAAAAAGAAAAAAGAAAACAATGGTTTGATTATTACTACACTAAAAAACAGAAAAGGAGAAAAAAAAAACAGACAAGAGTAAAGAAATATACAAAAGATTAAAGAAAAAAGAAACAGAAAACAAAAAGAAAAGAAAAGAATAATGATATTTTGACCCATTTTTTTTACTCACTTTTAACCAACCACTTTAATCACCCTTAGATCATCACATCACATCACTACAAAAAAACAAAATAGATAATTGAAGGGTGATTGGAGTAGTGGATTAAAAGTAGGTCAAAATATCATTATCCAAAAGAAAAACAAAAGAGAGTAAAGAAAGATAGAAAAAAAATGAAAAAAATAGTAAAGAAAATTAGAAAAGGAAAAAAAAGGAAAGAATAAATTCAAAGAAACATAAGATAAAAAGTAGAAGAAAAACAACAAAAAAAATAAAAGTACTAAAAAAAGAAGAAAAATAAAGTAGAAGAGAGGAAAAAAGAGAAAAAAAAGGAAAACTAAGATTATAGTGTAACTACCACACACATAAATTGATCAAAATTGGTGTTTTATTATCTCCTGTGATGGTGTAATCGCCTAATCTAATTCGTACATTATTGGAACTACCATGAGTTGCTTCCGGTTCCCATCCCCTAACCTCACATAAGATGGGTTGCCTTGGTAAACTTTAAAGCCTAACCTTTCAGCCAGTTTGTAGAGATGAAAGTAGTGCTACTGCCACTATCAATTAACATCAATACATCTTGATCATGCAATTTACCCTTGGGTTTCATGGCTCGTGGGGTGCTTAGTCCTCTTGCTAAACAAATGGACGAGTCCAGAAAATTGCACTCCATGGTAAAGATATCACCATCTTCTAAACTAAGACTTTTGCCATCAGCCAAAATAATAATAACCAGAAAATTCTTCTTCAAACAATGGTACAAATATCAGTGAAAACATTTATTTTCTTCTCTTCGTCAGATATATTCATTATATCAAGCTCCTAGTCCCACGATATCAATTTGGTTATGTTCATTATATTTTCATTATCTGGCAAGTCTGACCAACTGTTAGGATTTTTGTGATGAAAGAAATAGAGAAAATTATGTGCATCCCTCGTTCTTATTTGATTTTGAAAAAAAGAAAAGTAAACAGAGGATATTCCTCCTTTCACACTGGAATGGTCTAGTTTCGTTCCAAACAAGGAAAACAATTGCCCTATCTTCTTAAACAGAAGTCCTACTTATAAAAGGTTGGGGAACCATCTTCTGTGATAAACTAACATCTACCCACAGCCCCTAAAACAAACACTAAGACAAAACAGAAATTCCTAACTAACAGGCCATAAGGTAGAATAGGTTTAAATAAATCCTATTTTTCCCCTTCTCCTATAATTCATTTTTAAAGATTTAACTGTATTCAATGTTCCTGATATCTAACACATTACTTTAAATGCTCTACAAAAGTTTAGTGTGCTTAACAATGACTTCATAAGGGTTGGGATAGAAAGTTCGAACGGGAAACAAAATGCAACAAAAGATATATAAATATAGCCCTTCGGGTGTACATAATACAAACCAAAACCAACACTCATTTGGTATATGAATTTCAGAAAGAAATTAACACAACATAAAGTATGCAGGAGTAACAAATAACCATGACTATGGATTCAAGAAAAGTAAAAAAAATTAAGCAATCTAAAGCAGCAATATTCTACCTGCTGTAACAGAAGCAGTAGGAATTGGAGCAGCTGTTGGTTGTTGAGGCATAGTCCTTACAGGGGTTGCATCATCCCGAGGCATAGGTGTAATATTTAACTTTCCAGGAGTCTTACTTGATTTTGCTCTTATTGCATACCGCTTATTTTGAAACCAATTCCAAACCTATACTGAAGGGGAAAACTAAGAAAACAGGGATGCAAAATTCCAATTTCAAATAAAATATAGCACTCATATCATACTTGTTTCATTTGCACTGTAATCTTGCCTTTACGATCTGGTGATTCACTGAAAGAAAGCATAATTTTAGTCACTTTTCAGGAGCAAACTAAATATTACTAAGTCTGATATTCATTAAAATATTCAATAATAGCATGGGCAGTAAGGCCAAGAGGCACACCTGAACTTTTCTGCAAGAGCTGTAAGAATTTCCCGTGCTGGCATTGCATTGTCATGTTCTTGAAGAATAGTTTCCATTTCTCCTACCTATGCAAAGAAACAATAGTTTTTGTCAGCACTCTATGGAAAACCCCAGTTGATAGAATCTTCAAATTGTGCTTCGAATAACATGATTCATCACATAATTGGACTAGTTGTGGCACCTTTTTTTAAACTTGAACAGCTCAAACTCCAATTGAACTCAAAGCTTATGTCTTGGTCAGCTGAGTTCAACTTGGCTTTGTGTTGTTCCAACTAAAAAGCAAGCATGCCCATGGTTGGTTCATATCATGCGATAAATCATAGATGACTTTCATGCACAATACATTGATGCACCAGTGAAATTCTGCACCACTCATACTAATCATAGAATTCAACCATTTGTATTCTTTTTTCTTCTCTACTTTTCTTCCACATACTCTCACACAAAGAAACTGAAGAGTAAGATAAGCTCACCTTGTGAAATGGAGAAGAACTAAAGGAACACTATCAAACACTATTTAACTCCCCTACTCTCCTTTTATTCTTTTGAAACAATGGCTTCAAACACTTGGCAATGATTTATGATTTTGTTTTATCAGGCTTTAAGTTTTCTCAATTTCTACTTAGTTTAAATTTATAACATTGAACACGACACATCATATCATACATTTAGGAGGAAAAAGCTTCACAAAACAACAAAATGGCATTTTTTTTTGGTAGCACCAAAGTCAATACTTGTGGTCTAATCCAAATCCTAAGATAGGGAACAAAATTCATTCAAGGACAGTGAATTTTGCACATCACATCAATTTCCCACCACTTGCACAAAAAGATGTGGGTACCATACAGGAGGTCTAAAAACCTTATGCAAACACCATTTACCCTAATTCATTGTCAAATGTCAGAGCCCTAACTTTATGCATGCATTTTCATTACCCAGGCTGGTTTATCACCCCCAACACAAACGAAACATCCACCATTCAGAAACCAAATGCCACACACACATTCTTAACAATAGTGAATGACAAAAAATCAATCCAGTGGCATAATCAAGAGCACCAAGATGAGGCAGTTGTGAAGGAGAGCCAGTTGGCTAGTTTAATACAGCACGATTAAATTTTATCATAAAAACAAATACCCAAATAACCCAATGTAGAAAATCACGAGATAAAAGAGAAAAACAAGAAAAAATTATGAGAAGTTGAAATTTTGATGAATACCTCGGCCGGAGTGAAGCGAAAGGCTGGGCCTCCATTACTGGGTGGGCGACCCATGATCAAAGAAACCCGAAAAATGAAGCACGGAGATAGAAATTTTGTGTTGAGAAGAGAAAAGGGGGAACTTGGCTTCAGAGGAAGTTTAAAGTTGAAAACTTTAATTGTTTTGCCAAGAAGGAAGAAGAGAAATAGAGAGCAGACGCAGGTGACAGGTACGATGTTGGTGATGTATATATAGCTCCCCCGCGAGATACTCATCCTCATTACATTTTATTGTATTATAATAATTATAACTAGCAGACACTCTCCGTCCCAATATTAATTCATGTTATAATATTTTATAAATAATATATATTATTTTATTTTATACAATTTTATTTATCATATTATATATCGGATATTATTATTATTATAGATTGTGCTGAAGTTATGTCATGACAAAAATTTAATTTTATACACTCAAATATTTTAAATTTGCATATATATGTCTGCAGTGTGGGTACAGCTACTTTTCATTATGTATGCAGTATGGGTCAGTTCTTGCTTCTTCTTCTTTTCTCTATTATACTTTTTTTTCTTTATTTTTTCTTACATCAGAAGAATTTTATATTATAACGTTAAAATATTATGAAACATGAATTAAAAAGGAAAAGGAATTTTTATGAATAAATAGAAGAATATCTATTATAAATTATTAGATACAGTAAAAATAATATTAGTAACAATAGTAATAAATTAAAAATGCTAATAATAATAATAATAATAGTATTTTCTTTCTCCGACAATCTACATGACGATGAATAAAAAAAGTTTGAATAAAAATGCAAGGATGAAAGTATTTTGAGTTTGAATAGATTGAATTAGATTTGGAGATAATTCCTTTACTAAGGTGGAATTTGTTGTGACATTCGTAATCAGAGGCAAGTCTACGTGTCTATTAACAAGTATTGATAAAATAAAAGTTATCTAAAATTTTTATGATAACAAATAATATTAAACTTTGGTTTATCATTTGTTTAAACAAATAATAAAAGTTTATCTAAAAGTTTGTTAAATGAGAATCTTATTAACTCATTTTAATAATGAATACATGTAATCTGTTATTTATCATATAATTTATATAATATGAAATTATTAGTCAACGTGAGTCTTAATCCGAAGATTGTTTGGTCAACACGCTCAATTGATTGGGAACATCATTAACTGAAAATAAAACACAGTTATTAGCACAAAATACGGATTAGGTACATAATGAAGATTATGACATATTTGGATCGTGATTAGGTCATCTAAGAAGGTAAAAGCCCACCACAAATAAAGTTTTTGTAGTTGGATTGAAGGAGAAATGGGAGCTGGAGAAGATCATAAATTTTGCGGAGAATTGGAATGGAAATGGTGTTAGTGAATGAAAGTGCAATGAAAAATGAAAATTGAATAGGAGTAAGGAAGTGTGGAAGTTTCCTTACCAACATACACACTCTTGGTGGGCAGCTATGACCCTTAAGGATCTATTGAAACTCTCCTTGGAGGATCCAAGAAAACAAGAGTAGATAAGGCTACTTGGGAAAACTCAACCAAGCACACTAATCTCATAAGAAGAACTCATAAGCTTTTAAGCTAAAGATGATTCTTATTCTCAAATGTGTCTTTACATGAAGGGAATGTGCTCTTTTATAGCTCTAAAGGAAAGTGTGGTACTTCTCCTAACAAAAGCTCTCTTTAAGGTTTTCTTATTCTACCCTATGTTAAACAAACAAAAACTATGAAGAAAATGACCAAACAAGGCCACATAAGTTGTACATTTTTATGTCTCTTGAATTTTCTATACTTTTACATTTTCTAAGAACCTTTAGAGTCTTTTTAGCTTGATGAAGTTCTTCCACCAACTTCTTAACCTTGCTTCTTGTACGAACTCCTCCAGAAGCCTCTTTGATTGCTTGTATTTTTCTCTCCCTTTCTTGTAACTTGGCCGTGTTTCTTGTGTGGACTTCATCTTGTATTGGTGATTTCTTAACCATGATATCATCATAACTACTTTAGAGAATTAGTAACATTAAGGTTTAGGTTAGATTCTATTAGACCCCTAATGTTGCCTTAAACAAAAAGGAGACAGATCAATTGCATAATTTGTAGGTTTTTGTTTTTTATCCTTTTCTCTATTTTTTTCACTTTTGATATTGAGTAATGGAGAACTAAACCTCTAAGGATCAATTCATAGAATTAAGATCAAACAACACAAATTGAGTTCTTGCACCTATCATTCTTCGCTCTGAGTTTGTTCTTCTCTTCCTTAATTTCAGTTTTTCTCTTTGTGGTATCAACTTGCGTTTTTTTTGAAATTATAATTCAAATTAGGAATCGGTTAAATGTTGATTTAACAACCAAATACAAATTTGACTAAATGATATTGAGATTTAATTTTTGTAATCAATTGAATCGATTTATTGAATTACTTAATTTTTCAAACTAGGATTGAATCTTTAAAGAAGTGTGATTTTTAGATATTTTTTCTCTCTTTAAAACTGTGGATTGATCTATTTTCTATCTTTTGGTTTTGTATTTATTCTTTTAATTTATTTTCCAATTTACGTTTTTCATTTTTAAATCCTTAAACCCTGATTTCAATTTGTACGGGACAAATACTAAAGATTGAATACAATTTAATATATGTCCTTTGAAGATCAACCTAGGTTGTGCTCTATAATGCAAAATTTAGAGAAACTTAGCATCTTTGATTTCAACTACAATAGTGAAATATCAAACATGTTATGGTGAGTGATGAGATGTTCCTCATAGAGCATTAACCAATATGTATTTATAGGTTTCTCTAGTTAAGTAAATATGTTTTTTTTCAAAGGTACAATATTGGTATTTGATTCATTTCATTCAAAGCAACCAATTTGTTACCAAATTTTATTACAGATATACAACGCAAAAGATATTCCAAAGTAATAAATTCTATTGTTGAAGGTCTAGCGTGACAGACAATTTACTGGCCTTTAAAGCATTAGATCTCCAATGATACAAGCATCTTATATGATCTAGTGGTCAAATGAGCCGGTGGTCCATATCTTAGATGAGGCTGTGGTCTACACATCAGAGTCTAGTAGTTTCGTAGATCAAACGTCTAATAATTCACATATTAGATATCCAGTCCAATGAACTTGTCATGAATCAAGTTGACTTTTCAATCTTTAAAACACTATATTTCTTCATTAAGCATATTATTCTAGGTTCCCAAAGTCACTTGAATAGTCACCAAATCAAAATACTAACATCGTCCATAGGTTCATTAGACCATTTATCATTGTATAAACTATAGATAATGTGTGACCTTACTTATATTTCAATTGCACTAAAACACAAGTTAAAACATTCAAGATGCACCAATAGATTAAATGACATCATCAAAACTCATTTCACGGATGATTCATCAAATTATTTGGTGAAGGTCAACATACTACACCGTCTAATTACGATCATCTATCAAGGCAATCTAATAAAGGTTTTATATCTAGAACTTATCGCACTTACCAAGGCTTAACAACTTATTTTGATAAATGATTTTAGTTAAAACTCAACTATAATTGGCCAAATTCTAGTTAAAATAGTGGATTTAAATTCAATTATAATTCAAGAAAACAAAAATTAAGTGTTCTAAATGTGCTTGAAAATGTACAACAAACTATTACAAGTTGTGTGATATGGTATAATTATGATGAAGACTAAAAAGAAATTAATTTTGGTAACAAAAATATTGATAAAGGAGAAATAAATGTACAATTTTTATACCAAAACCTTACACTTTTTCTAACAATCACCAAAAAAATGAAGGGTGAGATTAATTCAACTTCTAAGAATTATAACTATATATTATTAAAAATGGAAATTGTACTATTATATAACATTATGATATATAATTAACAACTACAAAAGGAAATATAACAATATAAATACAAAGTGATAAAAAAAGGACATAAAAACACTTAATAATAAATGTGAATAAGGTATTTTATTTATAATATTATATTAATATCATACATGGCAATGCCATATGAACATCACATATTACATTAACCTAATTAGCATTTACATGTTAATGATATATGAACATCACAACTTAAATTAGCCCAAGTAACATTCACTTGACAATAATATATAACATTCATCTAATATCTATTTTTTTAAATGTAAGTATTTTGTACACACATTTATAACTTTATTATATAGTGGTTGCATTTTTCAAATACTCTATATTTAGTTCTTAAGTCATTTCTTTTCATTATTAGTAATTTGGGTTTATTATACATATTTTCTTTAATTTTGTATTTTTAGCTTATTTGATTTTTGCTCATTGTTTTGGCCATAACTTTTTTGTTGTTGTTAATATTATGTTTCCATGATTCTAAATGTATTGGATTTTACATTTACAAGACTTCAAAATGAATACATGGTTTGTTAGATTTAAACAACACTAGACTAGATCGTTTAGTATCAAATAGATCAAGTATATAGAGAAACTTTTATACTAGTTCACCCAAAACCTTGAGCTAAGTCTAGTTCTCCCTTAAACGCCATTGCTTAAGAAGTTTCACTAATCAAATAAATGATTTTTTCCTCTTTTAGCTAATTTTTATCGTGTTTTCTTTTTTTAATTTTTTAATAAAGTTTTTAGTTTTCACACGTAAAAAAAATTACATTTGTTCTTTTAATTGTAGTATTGGTAGGTTCAAATTATATTTTTATTATGTAGTGGTACATGTCTACAATGGGCATTCTTAGCATTCCATCGTGTTAAGAAAAACCACATTCAACAATTCCAACGTTTACCTCAAAATTAATAGTTAAAGTTTCAAATAGTTATGTTTTTATCCATGTTTTTACAATCGTACAACCAAACATGCACATGGACTTATTCTTCATACATTTGATTTTCTTCTTAGGAAATTTGGCCGAGTCTAGTAGTTGCCATTAGGGTGGGGGAATTCAAAGTTAGAGAGTGTATACGAAAACGAAAAAAAGTTATTTATAATTTAAAAAGAAAAAGCTTTGAAAAAGATGTATCATGATCTGATAATAAAGGAATTAATTTTGATTTTCCCTTTTCTGTTTTTCTCGTGTTACCGTTTATCGCCAAAATCAGGCTCATCGAATCATTACCCTTTTCAAACACGAGGTGCTAAACCCCAGTTCTCTCTTTTCAGCCGTTCAAAACTTTGAATCCACGTGTCGCCAAAAGGTTTGCTGAAATGGAGATGTCTATTTCTTCAGAAATGGAGAGGATCTGGACTCCGAAAAAAGTGTTGCTCCCCCACCCCACACCTTAGGGTTCTTCGGTTCTTCTTCTCCTTTCAACCCAACAAGAGAACCTTAGAAGAAAAAAAAAATCACATTCCCCAAAACGCCCTTCGCGCAACGCATGGCGAAAACGAGGCCAGGCAGAAAGGACTTGGACTCGTACACCATAAGAGGAACCAACAAGATCGTCCGAGGTAACACACACAACGACGACCCTTTGCGTTTTTCTCGCTCAAAACGGTTCCTTTCCTCGTTTTCGTGGCTGCCCATGATGTCTTTTTGAGATGGGGTTGTCGTTAACAGCGTTTGGTTCTTTGGTGCTGCAGCTGGCGATTGCGTTCTGATGCGGCCCTCGGACACGTCGAAGCCCCCCTACGTGGCGCGCGTGGAGAAGATCGAGCAGGACAACAGGAACAACGTGAAGGTGCGTGTGAGGTGGTACTACAGACCCGAAGAGTCCATTGGGGGTCGCAGACAGTTCCATGGTGCCAAAGAGCTTTTTCTCTCCGACCACTATGATGTGCAGAGTGCGCACACCATCGAAGGCAAGTGCTTAGTGCACTCTTTCAAGAACTACACTAAGCTTGAGAATGTGGGTGCTGAGGATTACTATTGTAGATTTGAGTACAAGGCCGCAACTGGGGCTTTCACTCCTGACCGTGTTGCTGTGTGAGTTTCCTCTCAAATATGTTCTTGGTCCTTCAAAGTATCTCCAAACTCCGTTTTAGTCCCCTCCGAAAATTTAATGTGTTTTGGGTCTTTTTAGTACTTTGTTTTTAGTCTTTTTAACAATTTAGTTTGTTAGTGTCCTTATGTTTTAATGGATGTACATGTTTTTAGTGACTGTTTTTACATTCTATAAAAATTTAACTAGGTTTTAGTGTTTTCTTTTTAACACAAAAAACGTGTTATTAGTATCTGATTTTAGTCTTTATACTAATTCGTTTCTAGTTATTATATATGAACAGAAAAACGTGTTTTTAGTACCTGACGAGGGAGTGAAAGCACTTCAATTTTGGTAAATGTAATGAATAAAAACCTATTACAATTTTATTGGGATTAGAACTTAATTTCTGAGATATATTGAGGGACTAAAAGTATATTTCATCCTTACTTAATATATTCTTTTGGGTTATTGACAGTGTGGAGGGGGATTTTGGTTTTTGTTTTGAAGGTATTGCAAGTGTGAGATGCCATATAACCCGGATGATCTCATGGTACAATGCGAAGGGTGCAAGGATTGGTAAAATCAGTGTATTCTGCTTACTTTGTTTCCTATTTATTGAACTTGGTGTTTCTGATTTTTGTATATTTGGGTATCTGTATATATATATGTGTATGTATGTATGTATGTTGAATTTGAACATTAGATGTTATTTACTGGCAGGGTGAGCAGCCTAAAACTTCTAAAAAAACTATATCTTGTAGTAAAATAAAAGAGAGGAACTAAGAAGGAAAGAGTAAATACATAAAAGATTGTCCATTTTGTTGTGAACTATTCATGGCTAAAATTTAAGTGTCAGATGAATTGAATTTTTGTCTCTAAACTTACTAGTGTGTTTGTCTGTGAGTGTGGCTGTTGGTTCCTTTGTTTGTTTTATCCAGTATATGTTTCAGCCAATATAAATTGGATGATGAAGATGCCTTTTCTTCTGCTGATTATTTTATCAGAGGCGATGAAATTTTGTACCTAGACGTTTTTTATATCAGTGCCAATGTAATATTGGGGATGCAAATTCTAGTGCACCACTACTTACAACTTTGCTAACATAACTTTTTTTGTTAGCGTGAAAGAGTGTTAAATCTAAAATGAGTTCAAGAATCATACTATTGTCTATTTTCAACACATATTTCAATCTTTGTAGATTTCTTGTAGGTACCATCCTGCTTGCGTGGGCATGACTATTGAAGAAGCAAAGAAACTAGATCATTTTGTATGTTCCGAATGTTCATCTGATGATGATATGAAGAAACCACAAGCTACATTTTCTGCATCACCTGGAGCTGATGGCAAGGTGACTTCTTACTTCCATTGCCAAATAATTACTACTTTGTTCTCATTACTTATTGTTCATGGCATACGAGTAACATATAGTTTTCTATTATATGGGGAGGTTAATGGGGTTACATAGTTAACAATTGATGAGAAAAAAGCTCCTTTAAAGAATTGAACTTTAATGTAGCTTTTATGATTGCCCTTGTTCTAGTTTTGAAATTGGCCATATAGTGCAGCTAGTTTTTCACTAGTTAGAGCCTTTTTGGCCATATAATTTGTGTAACCAAAAAGGATATTGAAAGTACCAACCATGTTTATGTTAATCAGTCTTATATGTACTTCTCCTGTTTTGATATCAATTTTTTCATAGTTCATTCTTAATTTCTGCTTTGCTATCCTTGATGTCAAACACTATGGATATTTTGCAAAGTGTAATTAGTTGAAACTGCAGAATAGCTAAAAATAATCTACGGATCATGGTGCTTATTATGCCTTTTCTTTGAAATATACCTCTGTCATTTTTAGTGGTACTCTTATCTGACAGACATGTTTTTCTTTTGGTAATCATTGTTATTGCATTGAAGGTTACAATTGTTTGTCTAAGCTATAGGCTATCGATTTATTAACGATGTCTATTCTTATGAGACCTTTGTCTATTTAATGTCCTTATGATTATTTTACATATTCATTTTTTTTTTCATTCTTTTCTTCTTCATTTGTTCCTCCATTTTGAAATTATTAAGTTTACATGTAAAATCTGCTGGGTTTTTTTTGGAAAACTATAAGCTAGATGAGAAAAGCACACTTAACAAGGCAATTTTATTAAAGCTATAGATATATGTGGTGATGAAGTGGAGTTACCAGCGAAATACAATCAGTCATTTATTCCATAATGACCAAACTCATTTTCAAAAGGTGGATGCTGGTCTTTAAATTCCTTTATGGATGGTATAATTTCCACTATTATTTTAATTTGAATCTTAGTTACTCATTGTTTATATTACAAATAAACTTTATTTTATTTTGTTGAGAAATTCACATTTTAGTGTTGCAAAACTTTTCTTCCTTGATGCCTCTTGCATTGTGGTTTTGGCTAAATTTTGTCTTAGCTAGTAGGTTTACAAATTTAGTATTTTGATGTGAAAAGCCAAAAAATTTCCATTTTTGTGAGGGGATATTGATGTGGGAGTGTTGTTTTTTCATCACTGTCATAAAATTGCAGATTTATTTTATAAAACTCACTTCCATCAATTGCATTTAATTTGATCCTCATTTTGACCTAGGATGATGATCATTCTTCTGCTGATCTTTATATTTTTTTCATTTATGTATTTTTCTTCATTTCCTTTCACGTTTGTTGCTAATTCTTAGTAAAATGTTTGTGATTCAACTAGCATCTGGAAGAATCTATAAGAGAAGTAAACATAAGATCTTTGAAGTTATGGCACTATTCTTATTTGTTGATAGACATAATTAATACTAATTTTTAGTGTCACTAAGCTGGTTCTCTGTTTAAATAGGTCTGCAAATTTATATGCAAGATATTTAATTCAAATCTGGTTTCTAATAACATCAATCTATATCTTAAACATAAATTAAATGGTTACTTTTTTGAGATTATATTAATATGAAATCAAGATTGTAAATTCAAAAATTTGTTCTCTGTCTATATCTGCTTATTTTGGAAGAACTTTCATTGTATTTCTTTGAATGAAAGATCTGTGTATAAGTTATTTAAGCTTTATCTTCCTCTAATTTCTCAACTTTAAACTTTTTGTGCTTGGTGCCTTTTTATGCCTATGACAGTATTGAATTTGGGGTGAGAACTGAATCATAAAAAAGCTTGTAGTAAAGGTTTTTGTTTCTGAAGGACATATCTTAACTTTATGAAAAATGTTTTAGATTTGTTGTAATTTGGTATTGTATTGGTGATTCTTGAAAATACATTAATATTGGTAAATTAAAAATGTATTAGGGTAAATGAGATTGTTGAGTGAAAATTTTGAATGCAGGTGGATTCGAAGCGACGGAAGAGATGACGATGATGGTGAAGAAGGAAGAAAGAATGTGATAGCTTTTGTGTGGCTATATGGTAGCTTTTGTGTGTTGTACAGCTTCTTCATATAGAGGCTATAAACATTTTACTATGTATCTATCTCTGTCTTATCTTAGATTTTATTACTCTGACATTTCTCTCATATAACTCTTTATTCCTCAGACTCAGATCATGACATCAAACATTAAATACTTTTGATATGTTAGAAGTACACACAAGTTGTTAGTGTTAAATGCTGTCTTTTAGTTCTTAACTTTTCCTTAGCTAAAAAAATTCACTATTTTTTTTCAACACTTTTACTTTAGTAGATTTTAAGTATATCACAAATTTGTGTATTTTGAATTGAGTTTTTATTACATTTTTTTTCATTATTGGGTATTTAAATTTTTTATATTGTTTATTCAATTTCTTGTGATTTAATCTATTTATTAATTGAATGATATGATTATTATTTTCTT
>Ga0209589_1000164_pt1:0-17500 | contig 74764 bp, 37 predicted proteins | sample CowpeawhiteBW_FD_187525 | JGI IMG/M metagenome (GOLD analysis project Ga0209589, IMG submission 187525) | Root nodule microbial communities of legume samples collected from California USA - Cow pea white BW (SPAdes) (version 2) | ecosystem: Host-associated > Plants > Roots > Nodule... | reverse complement strand
AAGAGGTTGCCCCTTATTTGTTGGGCCTAGGGCAGGCCCATGGAGAGTTCAAGTCCCTAAACCAACTTAACACTCTCAATCCCATCTCATTCTCAGAAAACATTTGTTCTCACGCTCTCATTACTTCCCAACAGAAAGCTCTGCTAGGGTTTGGTCTCCTCTTGGACAAGTTAGCTATAAGCTCAACTCTACTCCATGTAAGTCAATCTCGAGCTCATTCTTCTCTTTCTCTGGGAATATTTTTGTGATTACAGTTAGGGTTTCGTAGTAATCCCGTTCCTATTCTACTCCGCTGTGTTTTCAGCTTTTTGGCCTACCCTTAGGACTGTGGTGCTCACTGTGTGCGTGTCAGAGCTTTCCGCTAGCTTATTTTCTAGATAAAGGAAGCTAGGGTTTCACGTTATTTCTATTTTATGCAATGAATGTTTTGTGAAATATGAGAAAAGTTTGGGGAAAACGTTAGTTTTTTGTATATTTTTGAGTTAGGGGTCAAATATTCATAAAACTGTAATATTTGACGTTATTTCTCATATTCTGGATGCGTTGCACAGTCGCTGGGCGAGTTGACTTGGTCGTTGAGCGATTGTGTATTTTTCTGATATGCGTAGTTTTAGTAAAATTGATTTTCCCGACTCATTAACCGTTGGATTGAGCTCAAATTTTGACATTTGATTCATAGCATGCTATTTTGTGGTTTGATCGGTTGGATCGTCGATTAGATGTCTGTAGCTTGAGAAATGTGTGACGCAGTACTGCAGTGATTTTGGTTTTGTGATAATAAATTTTCTCAGGAATTTTGGTGTAAGAATTATGGTTGTGTGTTGTGCTTGATTGTATGGAATTACAGGTACTTAAATGTTGGCACTCATTTATTTGGGATGAATACTATTTTGTGATATATGTATGTCTTGGTATGCATTTATAAGGTATGAGATGAATGAATTGGCATGAGTGATGTGATTCATTGATTGTGAATGATAAACTTGGATAAATCTTGGCATGTGATTTCAATGAAATGGTTGGTTATATATGTGGTCATGAATTCGGTATGAGCAATAACGTTACATTGATGGCATGGTATTGGTTTGAGGTGAAGTTCTATATCCCCGAATTGGGAAGAATGGGATGGTATGAAATCAACATGGAATATGGATGATGATGGATTACAAAGGATGGAGTGAGGTGTTAAATGCATGATCAATATTATTTGTTTGTTCGGAATGTGATTGGTATGCTGTTAGTAAGTAAATCTACGAGTCTCTACGTGAGACTTCCTAGTGGTGCTTCAGTGGTCGGGATGTAATTCCATGGCCCCTGTTAGTGGGAGTCCATAGTGATGCCCCATCTATATAATTTGGTAAGGATTCAAGGTAAGGTTGCATCCTGACACTCTAAGGAGGCAGTTAGTCTCAGTTAGAGCGGACTAACTCTTGTGGTGAGAGTAGTAGGAGGCCTGAAACTCATTGAGGGCTAACCTTGTGTGTGGGGGATTGAAACATTGTAACACTTGTAACACTTAGCTTGGGGGTTAGCAGGGTAATCCACCACAAGTGTAAGCATCCGCTGAATCTGACCTTTTAATTTCCTATTTTGATTACTGACGAACATTATATCTGGTTTAGTTGTGGCATAATTGTGTGCCTTGGTTATTGTATGGAGTATTTTTTAAACTCCAAGACTGTGTTTCTGTATTATCCTGTGTGACACTTCCTTTAAGAAGTGTAATGATGAAGTTATCCTTCAATTCAAGAATTACCATGTGTCTTTCCTTGATGTCAAAGAAGTACAATGAAAACTAATTTAGAGTAGATTTAGTGTTCAACATATAATTAAATGAGTTAACTTTAGCTTACATAGTCTTATATTTATATTTTCTAACTTTTCCAAACACTTGTCGAGTGTTTTTCCATTTTCTAAACTATTGCATTTTCTATATAAAGAGGTATATGATGTTGTAAATCATTCTCAAAGATTAGTGAAATTCTTTTTATGAGTTCATTTTTGATAGTTTTAAGTTCTCTTATCTTGTTTTGGTTTCTTATCTTGAAAAGTTTTTTCAAGTGGTAAATCCACTTGCTCTTATCCTTGGAATTCATCTCAAAGATGGTTTGTTTTTTTCCATTCCCTAGTATTTAATCCATTTTATATTTTATTTGGTTATATGTTCTCATTTCCTTATTGTTTCCTTCGATGTGGAATTGGTTCTTTCCATGGGTTATGCTTTCTCAACATTTCTAAGTGCTTCGGTGTAGTTTTCTTTGTTACAAACCTTCTTCAGTTGATCAAGATCCTTAAAACATTCTAACTTCTAAGGTTTACATCAAGTGGCCATCAGAGTAAGACCAACTCATTCAAAGAAGGTGTTCATCACATATCCAAGGAAGTGTTTTTAAAAAATTGCTATGAAACCTATTTTTGTGTGAATGTGACTTTTAAATTTCCTTTAATTTGTTGTGTTGCCCGAATCATAAATGTATTGTTCAGTACATGTTGAGTTTGTTTTATTCATTACTCCATTATTGATCATGCAATTATATCCATATCTTGTCTTGTTGGTCGAAAACTCTCTTAAGAAAATGGGTTTTGGAAGAACTAGCAAAACAAATGAATAATATGAATTTTAAGCAAAGGACATATGAGACTACCCAGAGTGTAGAAAATCATATTGGTGAGATGTGTACTAGTTTGAATTAACGACAATCTGAAGGTTCAACCAAAATTTCAACTCATATTGTTATAAACCCAAAATCATTTTGAGATCAGGAAAAGTGTACAAATGCTTGATAGGCAACAATTTGATGAGACCAATATATCATCAAACAATTTGGTTCGAGGTTCTATTACACATCAAATAGTCTAATTTCATTGTTTGAAGGGTTTAATACAACTGTAGTTGACCTTGTGCAACAAAAAGCTACTTCTAATTCTATGAAAAAGCCCAATTCTACCATAGACCCACTTTCCATTCCCACAAAGGTTTGTGAAAAAGAGTACAAAGATGGAAGAGACGTATAAGTAAATCTTGAAAACTTTTAGAAAGGTAAAAGTCAATATACCTTTACTTGAGGCCATAAAACATATTCCTAAATATGTATTTTTAAGGAATCGTGCACCCATAGGAGGTGTCTGAAAGGTAATGAGGTGATTAATATGGGAAGGAATGGTTTTGTACTCATTGAAAACTTGTGGCTGCCATTCGTAAAAAGTGTAAGGACACATGAATAATCAATATTCCTTACATTATAGGCAATAGTAAACTTGATAATGTCATGCTTGATTTGGGAGCGTTTATCAATGTTATGCGTCTATCTATTTTGACATCTCTATCTCTTAAACTTTTGAAAGTTACATGTGTCGCAACCTCAGAAAAAATCACTATGGGACGACAAACATAAAAAAAACTGTTTTAAAATATAAATTTAATAAAGTTTTTGGGAAACTATGGAAAACTTAAAAAATGTCTGTGAAACCTGAACATGTTTGAAAGTTGGTTACATGTGGAGAAGGTGTTAGCATCGCATACGTCCGTCCTAAGACGGTTCTCTTTTATCAAGTGTGCAAAACTAATGTGATTTTAAAATATTTGTTTTTCCCAAAAATCAAACAAAACATACTAATATGAATAAAGAAAACATTTTTAAAATTTAAAATTTGGGCCCGACAAGGTGTTTGACCTTGCTCCTACACATTCTTGTAAAAATGAGAAATCATGGTATGTAGTTCTTTTTTTAATCAAATTAAAAAAAAACTTTGATTTGATTATTATCCTGTTTTATTATTATTATTATTATTATTATTATTATTATATTTTTTATTTTAAATTTTAATGTATAAGTACTGCTTATAAAGTGAATCCGAGACTCGACATGATAAAAATTTACCATCAAGCAAGTTCGAGACTAGACATGATGATTAAAATTTCTTTAGAAAAAATATTTAATCATCAAGCAAGTTTGAAACTAGACATGATAATTAAAATTTATTTAAGAAAAACATTTAATTATCAAGCAAGTCTGAGACTTGACATGATAATTAAACTTATTTAAGAAAAATATTTAATTATCAAGCAAGTCCGATACTAGACATGATAATTAAAATTTATTTTAGAAAAATATTTAATTATCAAACAAGTCCAAGACCGGACATGATAATCAAACTTTATCTTTATTTAGTTATAAAAATTGATTCAAAACTTACATGAAAGAAAGTAGGAGCTAAAACTACTATAAGTATATAAAAAAATATCTAACAACGTTAAAAATAAAAAGGGTCCAAAGTTGGTAAAAAAAAACAATTAAAAACTTGGAGTACAAACAACATATTATTATGAGGTGCAAATATTAAGGTGTGAGGATGCATATCACATAAACCAAGAATAAGTTGAACCCATATCTGATTTTATTTTGGTTTTCTTATTTTTTCTATTTATTACTTATTTTTTCTTAAAATGTATTTATTTTAAAACCTATATACTCCTTTTAATTCTCCATTGCAGAACATGAAAATGAAACCCTACCCACTAAAAGTCATAAAATGCATCTTTACGTTCTACAATTTTCTAATAAAAAAATATCCCAAACAAACATTCATAACCCAAGAAGATAACTCCAATTACAACTAAAACAAATATTAATAGACCCCAACCTCTTATACAAAAACACTCAAAAATGACGTAAAATACAAACATAATTCCCAACTTAATTGACCCTTGTTTAGTATCACCAAAATTGAATTCAACTCCTTTGCCATCCCCACCAATCTCCAAAACAATCCATGATTAACTTCGTTAAGCGAAACCTAAACAACTCGAACTAAGCATTTATCACCTATTAAATCCATCTAGAAACAATAATACCTCTACAAAATGAATCATGAAATCCAACTTCCTATGCCAAAGATAATATATCACACATTCAAATCGAATATAAACCCAGAAACATTAACATGATAACACATTCATGGACTCGAAATGAACAAAAAAAAGTTAATGCACAAACAATCACAAATGGAACCATCGAATAAAAGGAACAAAGCAAACCCCAAAAATACAAATTCAATTACATTTTAACTAAATGAATAAAAAATAACGAGATGGTTACATACCCAAATTTATACACGGTCAAAATCAAATTCTTAAACAATCATTAAAATTATTTAGACAAATCACACAATTTCATTCCAGAACCAGTATCGCCATAAGCTCCATTTGAGGTATCATAAGTCCTCCACAAGTTTAGTCACAATGCCCACTTCCAAAGGAGACGCAAATCAACGACAAAAAACCTTAAATCATAAAATGCACACATACCATTTATTGATTTCCAACCATAGCAACAACACATGCCCCAAACAAATATGTGGGCTTATCAACTAAAATAGGCGTAAACAACACATAATCCAAAATGAATTACAATTAATATTTAAATTTGTGGGTCTAGAAATAACCCAAACGGAGACAAAAGGGAGAAATAGGACCGAAAACAAAATAAGCACATCAATTTTAATCATTTGTTCAACACCAAAATCTCAAACTTCAACCTCAATTTCTCAGATTCTTAGTATGAAATTCAAATAAAAAAACCAGATAAGAGAAAAAGAACATAACAATACCTCCGCGATTCTAATATAAAAGATAGACAGAATGATGACACAAGCAATGACAAATGCAATCTCGTGGTAGTTGATAATGTCTATTTTTACCTCTTTTTGTGTGTTTATTGTCATGAATAAGTCAACTCTTTCCTAAATTTTATCTTGTTATATCCTCAAGTTTAGTGTGTTTTGTATTGTTTTTTGTTCTAGTTGTTTTATGCTTTTTTTGCCTCTAATATCTCTTCTAAGTGTGTTAAATAAGTTAATAGGAAGCATTTGTGGTGGAGGAAAACAAGCAAGAACTCAAAGGAGCGTGATTGGACAAGAAAAGATTTATTTTGAAGCAAATACCCGCTTTGGGCGCCACTAGAATCACGCCAAGTGCTTTAAATACAGAATGCTGTCAAACTGCCCAAGGCTGAGCGGTGGAAAACTAGGGCTGAGCGCTACAAGACTGAGCGACAGAAAGTGGGGCTGCGTGGTGATGTCGTTGACATATAAAAAAATGAGTTTTTAAACTTGTTTCTCGTGAGGTTTTGGACCATTCTTCATTTTGCATGATAGAGAAACACTTTTGGGTGTTTGGAGAGCCTATTGGAGGTTGCTAAGGGTGTTGGGAAACTCTTCCACTCCTCCTTTGCTCTTCTCCTCCATTCATGGTGGGTTTTCCCCCTTTTGGGGTTAGAGAGGAAGATGGGCCGCGAATTGGAAATGGAGATGCGAATGTGAGGCAAAATTGGAGTATGGATCATTTTCCAAGAACCTTGGGAGAGAGCTTGCATCTTCTCTTTGCTTTCCATTTCTTCCCCATCTTTTCAATTTGTAAAACCTAGGTTCTCCACCATGGAGAGCTAAACCTATTTGTTGAAATTAGATGTAATGAACTGAATTCTTATGTATTGTGTGAAGACGTCAAGATTGTCATGTTGATCAAGCTTAAAGTGTGTGTTGAATCTAAGTTTCACATGAAGAACACAAAGCTTGCAGATTGGTGATCATAGTGTAGACCATTTCACATTGTATAGATGTCTACGGTCTGATTGGTGTCTTTTAACCTGTTGAGTTGGTTTTCAAAAGGTTAAATGGTTTGTTGCAGTAGTTTTATGTGTCACATATTCGATCAGTTAAATTATTTTTTAATCTGTTGATTTCACTTGAGATAAGTGAAATAACATATTGAATGAAAATATCAGCTTGTAGAATATGCTAATAGATTAACTATAAGTTCTGATTTTCTAGAGAGAGAGAGGTGAAACTTGCCATTTTGAGCGCAAAATCATTATGAATTATGGGATAAACTCTTTGTCTTTGGATCATACAGAAGTGCAAGTCTCACAATGGGTATCTAGAGCAATGGGTATCTAAAGCAAGTTTCTTGAAAATTACTCAATCCTAATACTATTTTGAACTATTTTGAAATGGATGAAAACAAGCTTCCTTTTGCAAAATGTGCCTCTATACATAGGCCACCTATGTTTAGTGGTGTTAATTACCAATTTTGGAAAATTAGAATGAAAATTTTCATTGAATCTATTGACCAAGGTATTTAGGATGCAATTTTGAATGAACCTTACACTCCTAAACATGTTATTGCTAACAAACAGATTGATAAGCCTTGGAATGAATGGACAAAGGAGGAAAGAAGGCGTGCTCAATATGATTGTACAACAAAGAACATCCTCATATCTTCATTGAACATGAATGAGTTCTTTAGAGTCTCTCAATGCAAAAGTGAAAAAGACATGTGAGATGTGCTTGAAGTTACGCACGAGGGAGAAAATGATGTGAAGAGAGCAAGGAAGCATGCTTTGATACAAGAGTATGAACAATTCAAAATGAAACAAGGAGAATCAATTGGAGAAGCACAAAAGATATTTACTCACATTGTCAATCATCTCATAGGTTTGGGTAAAGACTTTGATAAAGAAGAGCTAAACATCAAAGTGCTAAAGTGTCTAGATAGAAGTTGGCAACCTAAGGTAACTACCATCTCAGAATCAAGGGATCTATCCACCATGACTACAACTGCATTGTTTGGTAAGCTAATGGAACATGAAATTGAGAGGCATAAGTTGAATAAATAAGAGTCTAGAGAGAAAAAGGTGAAGAATATAGCCTTGAAGACTAGTGCAAAAAATATTGATAAAGCTAAGGAAGATGTGACTTAATCAAGTGATAATGAGAACTTGAATCTACTGGTTAAAAGGTTTGGGATGTATCTCAAGATTAAAGGTAATCAAAAGAGGTATAATTCTAAATGAAATGAGTTAAATAATACTTCTAGTTTCTCTTGTTATAATTATGGAAAACAAGGATATATCAAGATTGAATGTTCAAACATTAATAAATAAAAGGAGAAGATTGTTGACAGGAAAAAGGAGAAGAAGCCCAAGGAAAGATGTGCCTACATAACTTAGGAAGATAATGATGAATCAACAAGTAGCTGATCATAAGATCAAAGTTAAGAAGCAAACTTGTGTCTCATAGTTGGATATGAGTCATCCTTATCAAGTCAAGTAAGTTCCCTGTCATCAAAAGACAAGAATGACTATAATAAATTGTTGCATGACTTTGAAGAATTGCATAGTGAAGCTAACAAAATTGCTATAATAAACAATCGATTGAAAGGATTAAATAGTTTGCTAGAAAATAGGGTTAATCAACTAGAATTTGAAATAGCCAATTTAAAAGTTGATTTTGAAAATTTGGACATGATTTATAGTAATTCAACCTGTTGCAATGAAAATCAATTGATTGCGAAACCTTGTGAAAATTTCACTCTTTTGGAAAAGAAAGTGAAATATCTTATAAAAACAAGTGCAAAGTTCACAAGAGGAAAAGAAAATTTAGAAGTTTTTCTTGACTCTCAAAGTTGTGTTTTTGGAAGGGCTGAAATTGGTTACAAATCTTTTAAGTCAAGAATGCATAAAGTGATATATCTTTAACAACTTGCAATTACTATATGAGAAAGAGGGCATGTTTCAAAAGGTTGCAAAGCTAGAAAATATGATGTATGTACCTAAGGGGTTTATGAAATGGATCCCAAAAGGATCAACAAAGGCTTGACCTATTGGACCCAACCTATCAAAGGGCACATGTAATATGAATTTGTTTTCCAGGTCATAAAGAGTGACAAGTAGTGGATGTTCAAGGCATGATAGGTGACAAAACCAAATTTGTAAAGTTGGAGTTGAAGGATAAAGGTTTCGTGACTTATGGAGATAACAAAGGGAGAACACTTGGAAATAGAATCATAAGCAATGGATCCTCATTCAACATAAAAAATGTGTTTCTAGTTGAATGGTTGAAGCATAACTTGATAAGTATAAGCCAACCTTGTCATAAGGGATTTAAAGTTGTTTTTGAACCTAGTCATTGTCTTATCTTTGATGCATGTGGTAGCATTGTGTTAATAGGAATAGAGTTAAAAATATGTACTTGCTTCATCTGCATCATGCATCATATAACATAAATTGCTTACTTACAAAGGAGGATGAAACTTGGTTATGGAATAAAAGACTTTGTCACATATACATGCAACATTTAAATCGACTGAATAGAAAATAATTGTTTGAAGGTTTACCAAAACTCAAGTTTGAGAAGGATAGAGTGTGTGAAGCTTGTCAAAAGAGAAAATAGACCAAGGTCTCTTTTAAACACAAAAATTTTGTTTCAACTAAAAGACCTTAGGAGTTGCTTCACATGGATCTATTTGTTCCCTCAAAAACCATGAGCCTGGGAGGAAACCTTTATGTGTAACATCTCGTCCGAATATTACGAATTTAAATAAAATAGAATAGAAATAAAATTAAATATCATTTATTATAATTCCATTCCCTAAAAAGGTGGAAAATTTAAAAATTTATTTCATCGTCAAATAAAATATTTAAATACTTAGAGAATTTCAAATAAAATATTCAAAACTGATAATATAAAATTTTACAATTTATTCCAAAACATAATAAAACTTTAGTAAAAATTCTTCTCCTATGACTAGCCCCGCTCCGACTCTATGTGTAACATCCCTACTGGAAATTACTTAATTAAAATAAATGAATACATAATTTATTAAACAACCTCATAGTTTCATTATTTCCAACCACGGGAAAATTTAAAACATCATTCAGTGTGTAAACAATTAATTAAAGCTAAATAACAGTCTTATTACAATTTCCAAACTTTTGATAAAATAATAAAATCATAATAAAATTCCTAACTCCATCCTAAGCTAGCCCCACTCTCCGTCTCAAACATCCGCAGCATCACCTGTATCATCAACTGCTCTCGTGTAAAGAATTACACGATCATCGTCAAGCACAAACAGAAAGGGTGAGCTTATTAATAGAAAGAAAACACATCAGTTCAATAATATAATTACTCCCAGTTATATATTATTAAATTTAGACATTGGCCAAGTCCTTAATACTCCAAGGCTTTCTAACCTTCACATCATATAACTTAGATAACCATGGACTCAGGATTTATAATGCTCACACGAACCTTCCCGCTCGTGGTCCTGCCTCTATGAACCTCCCCGCTCGTAGTCCTACTCTACGGACCTACCCGCCCGTAGTCCAACACATGTGATCCACTAGCTACGTACCTCCCCGCACATAGCATCTCTCAAATGTGAGCACGAAACATATGAACCTACCTCGCTCGTATCCCCACATGAGAGTAATTGAGTATGAATCTCCCCGCTCATACCATCACATGTTAACCACCATCCATGAACCTACCCGCTCATGGCACAACATCTCCTGATCCACGTCCGCCTCAAGGCATACAAACAACGCACACAAACTGCACTATATTCGCTTGGGCTAGAAACCTTAGCTTGAGCGATCAGGCCTGTCTTGCTTAAGCTAAACTTTCTAGCCTGAGCAAGCGTGCTCTAGTGGCTCACTGCGAAATCTCGCTTAGGCGAGCCCTTCTCGCCTGGGCAAGATTGCCCTTCGCCTAAAACCAAAACTCTCGCTTAGGTGGCGAGTTAAGCAAGAACACAAGGTCATGTACGAGTTCTCGCTTAAGCGAGAACCTCTCGCCTGAGTGAGATGCCCAAACCCAAGTCTCACAACCCTCGATTTCTCGCTTAGGCGAGATGCACTCGCCTGAGCGAGATAACATGTCGCCCAAAAAACTAGGCCTCCGCCTGAGCGAGTGGCTTGAGCAGAATCAGGGTCAAGACTTTGCAACTTCCGCCTAGGCTTGCCTGGCTCGCTTGAGTGAGATTAGTAGAGTTTCTCCCTGTTTACAAACACACAATCATAGAAACAATTCCAAACCACATCTCAATTATTGCCAAACAATCCACAATAATGCACAAGTTTTATGAACATGATTTAAAACCCAAATTGACTACCCAAAACCGGAAGTTGAGTCATGAACAATCATACACCACAAAACCCTTATTATACTCATGCCAAAGCATAAAAAGGCTTCTCAACCAACATCAAAACAACAGAACTCCAATCCCATCACATATAGCACGAAACATTTAGGACATGAAAACACAAAATCATAAGAACAGGCTTCTTAATCCTACACATGGTCATAAACACGAAAATAGCTCCCCTTACCTGGTTTTCCTCTGCTTAAACGAAGAAAAGGTTGATGGTTCTTCTTGGCCCAATTTGGATTCCCTTAGTGCTCTCCTAACTCCGCTCTTTTGATTCCCTCTGACTCTCTTTTCTCTCAGAATTCATGCTCTCTTTTCACTCTAGGTTTTCAGACTTCAAAACCCTTCTAATTACCTTATATTCCCCGTTTATATGATCCCTAATTATGGTAAAATGGCAAAAAAACGAAAAGTGGCCTTTTAATGTCTATAATTACCTTTCATGGACCATTATGGGCTGTTTTTCCCAGCTCCCTTGGAGGCCCATTGCCTCTAGGGTTTTCCCACCCTTTCACATTCAAGTCACAATTATATTAGCAAATATAAAGAAGTCAATTTCGTTCTCAGCAAGGTTTGAACACAAAAACATGGAATCACAACGTCAATCACCACCGCCAGGCGCTACACCAGTACTTGGGCAGTACTGGTTTTTGATAAGCTTTGCAAACCTCTGTTTCATGCATTTCCCATCATGCCAACCATACTTACTCTCTAACATAGATAATTATATCATGCTATGTGACTCATATAACACAGTTTCATCATTTTTTAGTTAATCATTAGATACACCTTAGCTTTGCCTTTATCAACTCTCTAAGTCAAGTATTTCATTACACCATAGGATCCATATTTCCCACTACCATTTTTTTCTAATTTAGGCCAGAGTCACAAATATACCTGGAACCTATCACATATCCCATTGTTACATCCATCTCAACCCAATTATAAGTACATACCAACAATACATTATCTTAGAATGTTAACACCTCTGTATCTTAGGCAATCTTCCCCTCACATTCCAACTCTTAATTCAAATTATGGCTCATCATTGAGCAAGATTCTGGTTTACATTGACATCTATTACGCTATCATTATATTCAATATTTTACATAACTCAGCATTTAGAACTCCTCTTAATCTCATTCCATAAATTACTCACTTCTCCTCATGCCATAACCAGCCAATCTCTACTTTACTTTCACATAATGCAAAATTGACCTCAAACGATCTTTCCAGACCCAAGACTGCACCCCTACAGCCACATAGAGTCATCTTCTTTGTGCTGGCGCCTGGCGGCAGACCCCGTGCCGCCAGGTGGTGCACATAATTTGGAAAATTTCCAGATTTTCCCAGCACCCACAAAACCCAACATTTCACAGTTTTAGCTCCCTTGCATACTTCTATCAATTCTCTCGCGCTTTCACCCATATTCATAAGAATTCACAACCTAAACACATTTATTAACAATTTCCAGTGCAATTGAACCACCCATTATTCTCATGGCATCACAACCCCAAATTTCGAACCCTAAGAGAGGTCATATCAATTTCATCGAATTGACTCCAATGACAGTGAAATTTCCAAAGTTATAGAGTCCAATGATCAATGCACAATTAAGGCTCCCTTTATTCGCGTTCAGAATCCATCCAGAACCCACAAAACAACAAAATTGAGCCATGTTGCTCGTGTCACCTGGTGGGTGTTCATCACCGTCAGACCATTCATCAAGGAAAACCATGAATTGAGTGATAAGCCAAGCATCGCCTGGCGGATAGGCTCGTGCTGCCAGGCGGTTCCATCTTTGGAACCGATAAAAAACACAACAGTTATAAGTTGCCTGGCAGTAGTTCAGTACCCGCCAAGCGGTTTCTGGAAAAATTCCAGAAATGTGAATTTTTATGCAGTTTAGACAGAGTATATGCACCCAATAATCATATATTTTATGCAATTAAACAATACGAAATTAAAGGTACGGTTCCAACTCCTCTAACTTGGATTCCTTGCTTAAAAGACAATGCTAGAGTTCCTTCCTTGATCTCCAATGGTTTCTCTTAGCTTTTCTTTCAACTCCTTATCTCATTCACTAATACAGTGTTTACCTTAAAACCTCTCTACTATACGTATGCACCAATGACAACCCCAACAAACCCTTCTCTCACCCTTAATTTGCCTCTTTAATTGGACCTTAATTGTGGTTAATTGGCCAAAACGAAAATGCCATTAAAATTTGGTTTTAATTATCATTCAATGGCTATTCCATGGTGGTTTTCCAGCCCTTTTGGTTGCTCCTAAAGCAGCTAGGGTTCCTATGCCCTTTCACATTCATGCCAAAGAAAATTTTGGCAAAAAAAATTTTATTTTGGGTCTACCAAGGTTCGAACCAAGAAGGGAGAATTTCAAGATAAAGGAAGTTGAGGCAATCCTATCTACATTTTTGCTGGGTGAGCTCAATTTTTGAGGACAAAAATTTTATAAGGTGGGGGGAATGTAAGACCCGTGAAATTTAAATAATTAAATAATTAATTATTTAATAAATACGGATAATGGAGCTTTTATGGCTTTTAGTTTTGACATGTATGATGTGGAAAAGTACTAGCTCAAATGGTTGAGAGTACTTAATTATGTAAGAGGACTTGGGTTCAAATCCTATGTATGCCATTTTTGTTTTATTTAATTTATTATTATTTTAAATATGTACTGAATCATGTTGAGTGATAATATCATTTATATAAATTATCATGAAACATGAATTGGTTGAATGGTTATGCATTGATTTGACAATTGGCATGGTATGGGTTCAAACCTTGGTGAACCTAAACTAAACTTTTTTTTGCCAAAATTTTATTTGGCATGAAGGTGGAAGGGCAAAGGAAACCCTAGCGGCCAAGAGGGGCTGGAAAACAACCACTAATGGACTTTCAATGACAATTAAACTCTAAGTTTAATGTCATTTTCGTTTTCCTTCATCATTGCCAATTAAGACAACAATTAATGACCAATTAAGGGAGATGGAGAGTGCTTTTAGTGGCTGCCATTGTGCTTGGAGAGCAGAGAATGAAATTAGAGAGTGTGTTGAGAGGATTGAGTGAAGCAAGGAGCTGTATTGGGATAAAGTCAAAGGAGGATCATTGGTGATCAAGAGGGAATTCACAACAAGTCCAAAATAAGCTAAGGAAACCGGGTTAGGGGAGCTGGAACCATACTTTTATTTCGTGTTGTTAAATGGTATGAATGTATGAAAAATTGGATGTATATAACTTGCCTATATCATGTAATTTTCGTATTTCTGGAATTTTCCAGAAACCGCTTGGCGGGTGATGAACCACCGTCAAGCGACTCATCCTTTTCTGGGTTATTTTGGGTTTCCAGAGATAGAACCTCCTGGCGGCAAGGCTCGCGCCGCCAGACGACACGTGACTGCACACCCAGTTTTCTGGGTTTTTGATGAATTGCTTGGTGGTGATGAACATCCGCCAGGCGACGCGAGTCAATTTGGCTCGATTTTAGTGTTTTGGGGTTTCTGGGTTGATTCTATTCGGCGGAAAAGATAGTGCCAACTGTTTGGAAATGATTGGAAGCCCGAATTCGCTAAAGTATATAAAATTGAAGTTTGATTGGGTGAAAATTGCATGAATATCAATTTTTGGGTTGATGAATTGGGGATTTCATAATCGCACTAGATTAAGTGGTAAGGTTAGTGGAATTTTGTATATGGAGGAGTCTTATGAAGGAATAATGAATATAAACACATGAATGCAGCCTATTGGATCATAAATCGAGTGGAATCAGAATTGTAGGGGTTGGAATAAGGTTCGCAGGTGTTGAGGAAATTTTTGGATTCCTGGAATAGTAGGAACCGCCTAGCAACACCCAATTGGCCGCCAGACACCATACCAGTGATGGGTAGTCTTCTAATTCACGAAAAATGCTATTTTTCGTATTTTCGCAGAACAGGAACCGCTCGACGCTGGCTTTGCACCGCCAGGCACCAGGCTCCTGATTTTTGGGCGCTAGGCGCCATCATTTTTCTAGTTCGCACAGTTTTCTTAAAATTGCATTTCTCGGTTTGTTAACTGTCCGATTTAGGTGAAATTGGGACAGGTGGTCCATAACATGTGGTACTTTAGTTTGAACGGTTGAGATTTTATTTGGAGGTCAGTAGCTAGAGATATACGTTACTCAATATTGCTGATTTTGGAGTCTTTAAAATACGTGAATAAGCTCTTGATAATTTCAAGTAACTTCTAATGAAGTAGGATTGGGTTATGTGGTAAGTCTCTATCAATTTGAATGTCCCTTTGGGGTTAGTCACATGTGGAGAATTGGTTATTGGTGAATGCATGTATGTCAATATTAATTTGCATTGGTGCATAGGATCATGTGTTTAAATTGTTAGAGTGTAGCTGCTTATATTTGTTTGAGCATGCGTTATTCATAAGTTAGAATTGAATGCTAGCATGAATTTAAAGGGGGAATATATATATATATATACATATATATATATATATATATATATATATATATATATATATATATATATATGTATGTATATATGAAATGTTAATGGATTGATTTTACTTTGTTTTGGGTGCTTAAAAACCAGTACTGCGCAAGTACTGGTATAGCGCTTGGTGGTGGTGTTTGATTGCCAGGCGATAGCTACAAAACCAGTAGAGAATTGAAGTGTGTAGCACTTGGCGATAAAGGTTGTCCCGCTAGGCGATACTAGTGGAAACAGTAGCATTAGAGGCGCTTGGCGCCTGACAGCACGTGTCCCTCGCCAGGCGGTCTTGAAGCCTTTTGCGCCTGGTAACATGTGTGGAGCGCCAGGCAATTTTTTGATGAAGTAGACATTGTGTTTTGCTTGCTTTGGATGTGCGTAGTCTACGAGACTTTGGGCGATATCTCAAGGTTCAGATGTTGGAGTATTCTTGGAGTTGTTACGAGCATTCTTAGAGTTGTGGCTCGAAATAGCGAGTGTTCCCACATGTGTTCTACAAGTGGTGGCTTGTAGGTTGGACAACAACGATAGCTTGAGATTATCAACCAAAGATGTATAACATGGATTACATGGTGGTGGCCATGGGTGATGAGACCAAAGGATGGAGTTCCTTTAATGTGTGTGTTTTGTTATATAAATTTTTGCATATGTTTATATTCCTTTAGCTCACCCTATTTGCTTGTGTTTTGCGATGATTGTGTACGCGGTACACGGGAGCAGATGATGTTGCAGGTGGTTCTGGTGGAGCTTAAAGTTGGAGCGTGGGCTAGTTGGGAAACTTTGTGGCAGCGTTTTATCATTTGATGAGTTTTAAGGATTTTATTGTAATAATTTGAATTATAGAACTTGACTTATAAGGAGACTGATTTTTGATAATGTATTGTGTTTATAAAAGTTGGTTTTATCAGTGTAATAAAGATTTAAATTCTCGCGGTTTTTAGGAAACGATTTATAATAAATAAAGTATTATTATTATGTTTTTGTGTTATTATTTAAATTTGTAATGTCCGGACGAGATGTTACACCACTACCCGCATTTATTAATTAATTAATTAAATTTCGCGGGTCTTACATTATGCATTAGTCATAGTAGATGATGGAGAATTTCAAAATGAAAAGTTTAAACATTTTTGTGAAATGTGGCATGAAACACAACTTTTTAGCTCCTAGAACTCCACAACAAAATGGAGTAGTTGAAAGAAAGAATAAATCACTTGAAGAACTTGCTAGGATCATGTTAAATGAAACTTTATTACCAAAGTACTTTTGGGTTGATGTAGTCAACACATCTTGCTATGAGTTAAATTGTGTATTGATTAGTCCTATTATAAAGAAAACACCTTATGAGCTTTTCAAAGGTGGAAGGCTTGTTTTGACTTACCTAAAAGTATTTGGTTGTAAATGCTTCATTTTAAATAATGGCAAAGAACAACTTGGAAAGTTTGATGCTAAAGTGGATGAAGGTATATTTCTTGGTTATGCTACACATAATCATGCATATAGAGTATATAACAAAAGGCTCATGACTGTTGAATAGTCCATGAATGTTGTATTTGATGAAACTAAACCTAAACTGCAATATCAAGTGTCTAAGAATGCAGATGATGAAGATATTTTCTTGGAAAAACAATCTGGAACTGTAATTCAATCAGTTGAAAAGGATAAAACAATCAACTGAAACAATAGCAAACAACAACCTACCTAAGGAGTGGATTGAACCTAAAGAGATATCAAAGGACAACATTGTACCACACCTAACCGGTTCCGCTAGGATACCAACACAACCAACACATATCACCCTTGACCAACAACTCCCATCGGACAAGGCTGGGGGACTGGTGTACCACACCTAGCCTGACTCGACCAAATAGGTAAATAATACATGCACCAAGGCGGCCAAGCATTCAGCCTAGGCCGAGTCAGCCTAACTTATATCGGTTCTAACCTACACACATCGTCAAGGTAGCCGGTCGAGGCCGGCTACTCCAGCAAACCCGGTAAGATTAAAG
>Ga0209589_1000163_pt1 | contig 74972 bp, 28 predicted proteins | sample CowpeawhiteBW_FD_187525 | JGI IMG/M metagenome (GOLD analysis project Ga0209589, IMG submission 187525) | Root nodule microbial communities of legume samples collected from California USA - Cow pea white BW (SPAdes) (version 2) | ecosystem: Host-associated > Plants > Roots > Nodule | place: USA... | reverse complement strand
TATATATATATCAGGAATTCATGCATTTTCAAGTCATACAGCCAACCCACAAATAACCAAAGGAAATAGACCCAAACATGGCCCCTTTCTTGCCTAGGCTAAATGCCTTCGCTTAAGCTACACAACTGTCTCGCTTAAGCTAGGCGAAGTCGCCTGGGCGAGATCTGCAACAGAGGCACTCTACGAGCTCTCGCCTGGGCGAGACTCCGTCACCTGAGCGAGATCACACTTCGCCCAAAATCGAAATCCCTCGCCTGGACGAGAACGCAAGCAGAGGATACCAAGTTTTCTTCGAGAACTCGCTTGGGCGAGTCACTCTCGCTTGAGCGAGACAGCGTGTTGCTCAAAACAACCAGTTCATACTATCCAAAACATCAATCAAGCAGAAAATCATGGTACAGACCAAAGATAATGCAGAAATAGCTCTTAAAGATTCAAAACCTAGCTTCCCTTACCTATGTTTTGAGCACCAAAAGCAAACAGATCTTAATTAAGGGGTACTACAGCTCCAGGAACTCGAGGAGTGAGCTGAAAAGTGAAAACCAGGACAAAACGAGGTAAATACTTGGAACCCTACCCAATCAACATGCTCAAACAACGAAATGAGGAGGGAATAGACCAATGAACTCTGAAGTTCAACTTACCAGAAGGTACTAGATGGGTTTCGTTAGCTCGAAGGTGGATGAAGATCGTGCCCTAACAGAGCTCCTAACAGAAGACAAGAGAGGAAAGGAAATTGTTTTCTGAAAAAGGAGACAAGAGCATACTGAGTGAGCTGAAAGGGGTATTGGGGTCCTACAGTAGGGCTGGCCTTGGTCCTACGAAAAGGCCAGGCCCAAAGATTTATAAACTGGAAAATGGGGTTTACAATATGTATTTGTATTTTTTCATTTTAAATTATAATTTAAGATTTTGATATATATAAAATATCCATAAATCACAATACTTAAGTTACAGTTACTCACAATAATTCTTAAGAGTATTACTATTGCTAATATCTCTTATATGCATTATCTCTCCTAACCTATAATATACGATCATGAAACCACCACAACCAAAAAGTAAGAGTAAGTGAAATTTTATAGGCTCACACATCTATCAACACATAAAATTTAAAATACTCATAAACATATAATATAATAACAATTCGTCTACATAAATACATTGTCCATGAAGTCATGCACCTATCATGTAACCTTGCAAAACAGTGTAACATCCAGTATGGCTTCCACTTAGTCTAAAAATCCCTTATGACAAAGTTAGTTCACTATAGCCTAGTTAGAAATGTATTATCCCACACCAAATCCCGCTATATGAATCTCCTAATCTCCTTAAGCTCTTATCACCTAAACTCCATTCTCTACATGAGTATGTGAGTTTAGTAGAGTTACAATGACTTCACTATCTAGATTCCTACTCAATACATACCCTAACATTGGATAACATAACAATTAGAATTAACCACATTTACATAATATACAAGTTAACCATACTTTTCAATCACAAATCTCAAGCTAAAATCTAGAAAACACCATTATCATCTTTCTAAGTTAGTCCACACATAAAATAGCACAATTAACACCATGATTATATAATACAAAACTCTCATTCTCTATGCAATTTAACATTCATCATTATTCCAAAATTATCATCCTGTTATGTTTCACTGTATTCAAGCTTTTAAAATCACATTTCATTCAATCAACATCATAAACATAGTTGAAACCTCATATTTTCACTCATCATATATCACTCAACCATCTCAGACTCGCTCAACAAGTTCCCTTTTTCGCTTAATGAGACCTATGCATGTAAACTTGCCCAACGAATAGGTAACTCACACAACGACTTTGCCACTAGAACTAAAATACTTGAAATTAGCCCAATGAAGCTAGTCCTCTTATTGCGGTCCCAAACCAATCCAAGCTTTTGAAAATTTTAAAGTAACTTATCTAGTGATTATTTAGTTCACTTAGTGACTCAAGCCCTAAGAACTTCTTTTATCGAGTTGTCCAAGCGAGTTTTGACTCTCTAAATGAGCTCTAGCTCGCCTAATGAGTGGAAAAGTTTTAAATTCTCTATAATTCCCTCCACGCAAGCAGCTCCAAATCGTAATAATCATGCGAACAACAATGAAAAAAGAAAATAAAAGTGCAAGTAAATGAAAAAAAAAATTAAAAGCTCCAAATGTAAAAATAAATGGAATTAAAAGAAAATACAGATTTGCGCCAAATTTAACCAAGAAATACCTTGATTAGAATATGAATCTACATTGTTGCAGAAATGAAATAAAAAAGTCAACAAAAAATAAGGCTTTTGCCTCTTAAATTATGCAACATCATATTAAAGCTTGAGAGCAAATTATACTTTATAAAGAGCATATGCACACACATATTAGACACATACATTCAAAAATACATATCTATTGGAATAGAAGTGAACAGAAAAATCAATAACTCAGGAAAATAGAATCAATGAACTTGCAATGTGCATACAACTGGGTACCAAAACTTACTTGCAGTCTCCTTCAACATAAAAAACCATGAGCTTAATTGTTCAACGTAACCAATTACCTATACAAAAAAAAAATGAGTGATAAAATGATCTTGTGATCAGAAAAAACGAAAGAAGAAAAAGGTCATAGATTTAATCCCTCTTAGAAAATCAAAAAAATAAAAAATAAATAAACTTTTTCATTTTAAAAAGAAAGTCGTAAAAACCAAAATAAACAACACATGTAAATAATTTAGTATGTAAATTTTGGCATACTATACATGTTAAATAAAATAGACAATGTATAAACACGTAATATTTTAGTATTAACCTGTGCAACAACTTATCTTATATGTCACAACTTTTTTGTTTGTCCCGTATCCCTCATAGTTATTTATTAAAGTTAACGAGTTGAAGTGATTAATATTTTACTTTTAAGTAGAGATTTGTAGCTTTTATGAAAACTTAGTATTGTGTTTATTTATTAAAAGTAACATTGAATGTTTTATCTACATGGTGTTTTAAAAAATTAAAGTATACAAAATTTTGTATGAGTTGATGTAATGTCTTCAATGCACGATAAAATAGAAAGGACAAGACTATATACCAAAGTAAACACAACAAATATTAGAATCAAACCATAAGATTATTTGATTATGGTAAATGTCAAATATTAGAGACAAAAACTTTCAAATTTAATATTCTTTAAGAGAATTAAACCATTATCGAAATATAGCTTTAAGTGTTATGATTAAGTTAGAATTACGATGTTCAAATGTTAAAAAATGCAAGTAGTTTTATATTTAAGTTTTTTATGAGAAAATTATCTTGAAATTGTATTTTATTGCGAACTAAGAAGAACTATGTTTTTTTTTTATTCTCATTGATTATTTATAATAATTTAACTATCAATAAGAAAATTGTGCCAAATACCTTTTAGTCCGGATGGTAAGGAAATTAGTAATCCTTAAATGAGCTCATTTTGACTTCTTTCGAATTAAGTTCTATCCAAATGAGTATCTTGACGCATCGAAAGAATTCAAGTATTACACATTATTTAATTTTAACTTATTGATGATTTAAAATTGCTGAAATACGAAACTATCAATTTAAACGTGATTTTGCACGTCTAAATAACAAAATGATGATTTTTAGCCATGATGACTAATTTATTAAATATTTTTATATAAATATATTATTTTTATGATGATTAATTTATTTTTATTTATTTATCAAATTAAACAAAAATATCAATTTCGTTATTTTTCTTACAAAACGGACGTCTAAAACTAGTTTTAGACAACTATTTAGTTATTTTTAATATATTATATTCTTATTTAACTTATCTATTTGAAGATTTTATTAAAACTATTTGATGATTTTCTTTTACTTATATATACAAATTTGAAATGTTTCATTAATGATATCATATAAAAAATAGAGAGATAGTTTAAATAATGTAACATCAAATATATAGATCTTTCAATTAAATTATGTTGCTTTAAAAATCTGTAGTTAAAAACCTGTTTCCTGTTACATATACAAAAAATTATATTCATATAAAATAAATTTATTTAATATTTGATTTATATAAATAAAATTTATATAATATATATTTTAAATTATACTAAAATGTTAAATATATTTTTGGTCCCTTAACTTTAAGTAAATATTGGAATTAATTTATTTCGAAACTTTAGACCAATTTAGTCTTTTATGTGTCGAAATACGTGAATTTAGTCCTTTTAATCAAATTTTGTTAAGTTTATTTGACATTTCAAGTATGTTTTATAGTAGTATTTGACTTAACATTAAAATAAAATTGTGTCAAACAATATAAACAACTCAAATACAATTCTGAAATGCGTACAAAACATAAAATAAACCTAACAAAATTTGATTAAAATGATTAAATTCACGTATTTCAATAGATAAATAACTAAATTGGTTTAAAATTTCAAAATAAACTAATTTTAAAATTCACTGAAAATGAAGGGACAAAACACATTTAACCTTATTCTAAAATATAAATTATTGTGTATCGTCAATTTTAATACTGTTTAACATAAATAGTTATTATAATATGAAAATTTTCATTTATTAGTTAAATTCACTATATATATATAATATTTGAATTACTAAAATATAGCCTTTTAGAATTGAATTTACAGCTAATAATTTCCATATAAATACATAACTCTCTTATTTGTTATCCTCACACCTAACAACTCTATTGACTGAATGATCAAATAATGAGGTTTCTGGCATTGACAATGGAAAGGAAATTGCAGACCAGATTTTACAGGTGTGGCTGGTGCTTTGGATTCTTGTGAAATGGAAGTTGGATAAATGACACAACTCACACACCTTCTCTCCACCAAACACTATTATTGCTCTTAACTACTGTTGTGCTGTAAAATTTCACCCTCTTCAATTCTTTTCTTTCCCACCACTTTTCTCACACCTTCTTCATCATCTTTCTTCAACTTCTTCCAAAACAAAACACACACTTCAACATAAACAACATTAAAAAAGATAAATCCCAGTTAATGATACTCACGTTCCACATTGTTCTGGACACTTTTCTTGGATCCAACACCAAAAAGACAACAACTTGTCCATCAAAACCGAAAATTTTCTTTAATTCTGGTTAAGGGTCTCTCTCTTCTCTTCTATTTTTTTATCTTCCAAGAAAAAAATTGAGTTTTTTTTTTTTCGTTTTTCCATTTCAGTGTGAGTCATGACCGAGGTGCTTCATTTCTCTTCTTCTTCGTCGCCAACCGCTTCTTCCTCTGACGGCATTCTGGTTGTCTCCGCCGAGCAAGAACCGGCGCCACCCTCGTCTGCGGTGGTGGAAGGGTTTGCCACGGTCACCGACTGTGAGGCGCGCGGGGTCACAGACAGAACGCAGCAGGAACTGTCGCTGCTGGCCATTCTTGTGACCCTTTTGAGGAAATCGTTGATTGCTTGCAAGAGTGAGGGGAGAGGTGACCTCTGCACCATGGAGATTAGTTGGCCTACTAACGTGCGCCATGTTGCGCATGTCACCTTCGACAGGTTCAATGGCTTCTTGGGCTTGCCACGTGAGTTCGAACCAGAAGTCTCCACAAGGTCTCCCAGTGCTAGGTACGTGCTCACCACACTGTTCCTTTTTTGATTTATCTTATGTCATAATAATGTTATCATGCTGCTTATGATTACTTCAGATTTAGTCTGATCAAAAAATTTAAATTTTCTGACATCTATCTTTCAAAAAGTATTGCATTTATGAAAAAAGTGAAACCATTTTAGTAAAATTATTTCGGAAGTGACATATATTTATGGTAATAATCTCTTGCAATATACTAGTCCATGATTGTAGAATGTGAGTAAATTGTTCAAATTGGAGAGATATGATTTTAAGTCAAACATTATAGAATATGATTCTGACAGTTAAGCAATGTTTACATAACGTGAGTTGAATGTTAAAATTAGAGAAAAATACCTTAGTAGATCTCTTTTGGCCTATTTCTACTGTTCATGATTGAGTTATTTTGGTGTTTCTGACTTGGGGTGGTGTTGGAAATGCCTCTGAGGAAGAAACTCTAAGAAAATCTGCCTCTAAAAGATTTTTGGGCTATGATCCAGTGATTTGTGGTTACGATGAGGTTCATCCTCTATTGGAAGGTTCTGCATGTGTGAATCCTTCAAAGAGGGGTACAACACTATTTATTAATGTTTTTGAATCACTTAAAAGCATTTTAATTTGTGGATTGCATGTTTTATGATGGATTATTTCTGCTTGTTACCTGCACGTGTTATATGACACACTGTATAAAAAGTTTGCTCTGAAAATTTGAGAGCTCTGCCAACTCAGTTTGTTACTTGTCTCTATCATGATTTATGATGAAAATAACTATTATGTTGTTTGATTTTGGTGTATTTGTTTTGATTTTCACATGCAGTGCCACTGTTTTTGGAGTTTCAACAGAATCCATGCAGTTATCATATGACACGAGAGGGAACAGTGTTCCAACCATACTTCTACTAATGCAAAGGCACTTGTATGCTCTCGGAGGGTTGCAGGTTAATCACCTACACATTTCTCAGTTTTGATTTTTCTTTTCAATTCACAATGAATTAAACAACTGAGAACAATTTAGAATATGCCAAAAAGAAAAATGTCAGTCCTGTTTTGTAATCCACCACTCTATACAAATTTAATCATTACTTCAATTTACAAAATGACTCTATGTCTGCTCCTTCTCAGTTAAACAATTGAATTTACCCTTGCAGGCAGAGGGGATTTTCAGAATTAATGCAGACAATACTCAAGAAGAGAATGTTAGGGATCAATTGAACAGGGGATTGGTCCCAGAAGATGTTGATATACATTGTTTAGCTGGACTGATTAAGGTATAATATAAAAGAGAAACATGGTACATGTTTGGAAATACCATGATTTCTGTTTTGGTGTGATCAGAGGTGTATGTGTATGTACTACATTGATAATTTGATTTTGAAATTCTTGTGCTTTTGAAGGCTTGGTTTAGGGAACTGCCTAGTGGTGTTCTGGATTCTTTATCACCAGAGCATGTAATGCAATGCCAGACCGAAGATGATTGTGCAGAACTGGTTAGTCAGCTTCCTCACACTGAAGCTTCCCTCTTGGACTGGGCTATTAATCTGATGGCTGATGTTGTTCAAGAGGAACGTCTGAATAAGATGAATGCACGCAACATCGCAATGGTTTTTGCACCAAACATGACTCATGTGAGTTCCTGTTATTTTTTTCTTCTCTAATGTACAACATTGAAAGTAGACATCATGGAAATCCAAATCAAGTTTTATTCTCAAAGTGAAGCTATTTTTGTGCTATCTGTTTGATATTGGTCATGTATATAGGTAAAAAGAGGCCAATGTGATATAGTTGATGTATCTTACTATGGTAGAGGTTTCAGTCACAGAATTCTATCTTTCTGGTTGCAGATGGCAGACCCTTTGACTGCATTGATGTATGCAGTTCAAGTGATGAACTTTCTGAAGACACTTGTGTTAAGGACACTGCGAGAGAGAAAGGATTGTGTGGTAGAATCGTTTCCTGGGTTTTGTTTAGAGCCCTCTGATGAGAATGGAGATCACAGTCTTTTGGAGTCCTGCCAGCAAGATGATGTTGGCACTGAAAGTGAAGAGTCTGGAGAAACCTTTGTTTCTGAGACAAATGTATCAGAATGTTCCTCTGAATCTCTCCAAAACAAATATTCAACTATTGGAGAATGTGGCAGTTTGATAGGCTCTTCTGAGAATCTGGATTTTGAGGAGGAACTGCATTGTGAGTTTCCAACCAAAGGAAACCTTGGAAAGAGTAAGAGTGGACAATCAAGTGATTCCATTGCTAAAAAGGGGTCCAAAAAAACCGGAGGTCTGCAACAACCTGTGATCAATGCAACAGTGTCTGCTGAGAAAAAGGGTATCAGTAATCTGAGCCGCATAGATTCAAGATCAGAGCGAATAGAAGCCTGGCGGTGAAAGAATCATCCCTGTGAAATGTAGTTTGATTCTGACATTGTGCATTGTAATTGAAGTTTGGTTGAAGTACAAGTTTGTGAAGTGGTTCAAGTTTTATTTCCTCTGTTTGTTTAACTTGTTGGATTCTAGAATCACACTGACATTGTACCGAAATAACATTTCCTATGTGTGTTCATTTGTGTTCTCAACTTCTCATAATTATTCCTGAATTGCAGGCCATTCACATGTCAATGTTGCAATGTAGAAATAAATAAGAACTTCTGGATTCTTGTTCTATCAGTTCGCTAATACTAAGGTACAAATACGGTATGCTAATTAATACCTAACTCAGTTCTCACAACAATCTGTTAAAAGAATTGTGTATAAAATTGATTTTTTGTTTTCCAATAGTAAAGGATCCTCTGTATCAACTTTGATGAAAAAACTCAACATTGTAATGCATGAACCTCAACTTTTCTTTGGAAATAATGCAATTATTGCAGACACATTAGTTTCCTAAAAGCTGACTACAGTATTTTTTATTCATCATGGCTCTAAAGTTTACATACAATAGACACAATCATAACTCATGATTCCCCCTTTCAACTCATGTCAGATTATCAATTTGGAACTGTACAATGGAATTCCCATTTTTCAAAGTGGGAAGAATCATGCATGGGAATGGTCGGACCCACAGAAGAAAAAGTTTATGCTTTTACCAGGGTATTGAGCGAAGATCAGTTTTTTTTTTTTTCCTGCATCATGCTTTTTGTTTTTGGACCATAATGGACTAACAATGTGAGTAACTTTGGATCATGAATTCCCTTTCTCTCTAACATGAGTAATTTGCGTAAGGTTAGAAACATTCAATAATTATGGTTTGTTACCAACCAACCCAAGTTTGACTTGCTAAAAGGTATTGTCAACTTCTATATAGTGTCAACCTAAGTGTTCCTTTTCTCTGGTTTTTATTTTTTGTTCTAATTTGTGCTTTCATGGCTATGTATAATAAGAGGCCACAGTTGGTTTATCATTTGTATTTTATTCTAATCTTTAAGTAACTTGTATAAATATCTTCCTTTAAAATCTCTTATTATTTACAAAGAAAAAGAAACATGTACTACACTATGAGGCTGAGATGAGACCAATAATGAGACAAGAAGGAGTATAATAAGAAATATATAAAACCAACGAAACATGAGTTAAATTCACATATAATGAACTATATAATGGATTGACATCACCACTTTCAATCTCTTATTATATAATGAACTATATAATTAACTTTTCTATTTTTACTTGATCTAAGATTTAAATTCCCCAACAAAAATAAGAATCAGTACATTTCGATGACAAAAGGGTGATCTAGAATTTAGAATTTGTGTAGGTTTTGGTTTGCTCTCACAAGTGGTACCAGTAGTAGTGCAATAACAAATACGATGCTTTGGCATATACGGATATGTAACTTTGGAAAACAGGTGTAGAGCATGACCAACACAAAATTTGATATTTTGACATTCCTTTTTACATCTCAAAGATCTGATAGTGAAAGTGAGAAGAATAAACCATTATTGAACGAGCAAGTGTAAAAATGAGGTAACCGAATATTGGTGATGCTGTTTTCAGCATGCATAACTCCAGTTGCTACTTGGTACCATACAAGATTCCAATTTTAAGTTAATGAGATAGCAAATCTCAGAACAATGTGTGAAAATTCCACAGGTCTAGTTCTATAACCACTCATTCATATGCAGGTCAACATCATCATCAGATAAAAAGATACCAAAAATCACAGACTCCTCTGTTATAAATAGATACTCATCAACAACACATTCCCTTAGATTTTTTTCCCTGTATTCCTTCTGAATCTTCGGTTGTGCTATTAATTATTTTCTCCACAAAATCAACAGCAACAAGCCATGTCAGTGTGTGGAAGCTCACAACACATGTTTGAGAAGCCATCACTGCCAGAAAACCCTACCCTCATTGAATCCTTCTCAGGGAGCCAAATCAAACAACCCCTCTACTCCTTCACTGACTTATTTGGTGAACTCCATTTCAAGGAAAACCCCATACACCACACAAATGCTGTTTCAAACATCACCCCAAGAACATGCACACCCCACAAGAGAAGTGACAGTTTTTCCTCCTTGGGCTCTGAGAGCCTGCACGTGTGCACCGAAGGGCTTGGCTTTGAGAGCTCCGATGATGGTGAAGAGTGGAAGAAGGAGGTGAGGGATTTGGAAAGTGATGAGAGAGAGAAAGATGGTGGGATTTATTATGGGAAGAAGCGTTTAGGTTTGGGAGAACATTGGAGGAGAAGGGTGAGTAGTGCATATAGGGTGGAATATATATACCCTCCTCCGATTTCGTGCATGGGGAACTTCATCTCTTATAGAAACAATGGAAGGTTTGTTCTTAAGAAAATAAGAACACCCTCTCAAGAGTTTTTGCGAGCTCATAGGGAAGATGGGAGGTTAAAGCTTCACATTGTGCAGAATGATGAGGACGAAGAGTTTATGGCAGAAGAAGAAGGTGATGATTATGATGGTGCTGATGGTGACAACCATGGAGAAGCAGATGAAGCAGAAGTTGTAGAAATGGGAGAAGAAAATCTGGGAAAAGAAAATTGTTAGTGTGACAGATATGAAGTAAATGAAGAAAAAGGAAACTCTTGTGTAAGCCACTCTGCAGATAAATAAATAAAGGAAATTTTTATATTTGTGTATTTATTTTTGGCGATTACTTTTGTGTTCCTTGTTCAAAACATATTGTAAAACTATATTTATGTCTTTTAGAATTATTTTTATTTTGTATAAGCAGTTAAATGTAGTCTCTGGATCCCATCTCGGTGATAAAGAGACATTCTATCGTGGTAATGAGAGCTTAGTAATGACAAATTATATTTAGATTTTTATTAAAGATAAATAAATAAAAAGATGTGTAAAATAATTTAAAATAATAACCCATGAAAAAAAAATACACGTAAAGAGAATTTTAAAATATTTTAAATAAGAACATTTTCCTTTATTCTTCTTCCGAATACTGATATACATTGCATCCTATTTTTGAATGGATCACAAACACGAGTGATGAACACTTGATTTCGATCAATGGAAAGAAAAAATATGATGGTTGAATATCTTTTCAAACACCTAAAGCAATATACAAATACATGATGGGAAAATGAAGAATATTATATCTATAACAATATAAATATCTTTTTTTTTTCACATTTTATTATTCTAGTTTTAATTTTAATTATTTTACAAATAATTTTATAAATAATTTATCTTTAATGATTTTCTAAAAATCTTTTTTATCTTTAACAGTTATTTTAAAAATTTTAATATATTTTTTTTTTAATTTTATATTTAACAGTTATTTTAAAAAATAATTATATATTTTTAACTCAAATATTTATAAAAATTAAAAAATGCGAATACAAAATAATTGTAGCTGTGTTTTCACTGATAAGAATCAAAGAAGATAAAAGAAAGATATTCATAGAATAGTTTGTAATTAGTTGAATCCTATCTTAGAATCACAGGCCAACAGGCCATTTTTCATTAACTAAAAATAATAAAAAGTTATACTTTCTTCGAAAAATAAGTATGATATATTATTTACTAAATATTACTTGAAATAAGTTTATTAATATGTCTCGTATAATTAAACACAAGTAAACATATAAGAAGATAAACAAAAAGTTTATATCAGTCTATCTAATTAAAACGCCACAAAGTAAACAGATTATAAAGACATAATTAGTTGAAGTGTTTATATTAGCTAGTTTAATCAGAATGAAGCCCTATATTTATTTCTTCACATAGTTAAACAAAGATCCTTCTTTATAATAATGTATGTTAGAAAATTGTACGAGTCTAAGTTTAATATCGGATAGAAATGAAAAAAAATTTGAATAATATATAAGACAAAAGAATTCTTAAATTTACTGTCTTAAAAATTTGGATTAGATGTAGTGTTATGAAGGTTGAGTTAGTGTCTTATTAATATTAATATTGTATCTATTCAGTAAACCATTCATTCAAGACCCAGCATACAAGAATACTCTTGGTTGATAAAACCATTGATATATTTAGCAAATCAATCTTGATATATCTTAATATAAATGGATTAGTCTCTAAGTAGTTTCTTCCTGGTTTCAAACCGCACCTCATACACATTCAAATTTTAATTTTATTCTTTATTTAAAGATTTTCATTTTTTAGATTTGAGCTTTAGAATGTATAATCCAAAAATAATTCAGAATATACAATTTTAAATATAAAATTATATATTATAAGATGTAAAATCTAAAATCTAAATTATATTTTGCAAGTCAAACAAAAACAAATGTTAATCTCTTCGATCCACATAACAAGACAGTTGGTGTCTTAGTGATAAGGTGTTCTAGCAATGAGTCTGGAACAAAAACTTAAGGAGTGGAAGAAAGAGTGCAGCACCAATGTAAGAAGAAGATGAAGCAAAGACAAATAAAAATGTATGGAAGTAATTGCTTTATTTTGTTAGTGGCATCATATATTACTGATATCACTTTCCACCTCGTCTGTTTAAACGTAAAAGTCGTGTCCTCCAATTTTCGAGGAGCTTAACGTAAAAATGGTATATTTTGATACTTTGTCTTGCTTTGGTAATAATATAATGTTTAAAAATTATCTTATCTTATTAATTAAAACATTCTATTATTCTATTGTAGAGAATTGGAATCTTATAAGTATCTGTGCACTTCACTCTGTTGTCACCCACACAAACCAAGAAGGGTCGGCTTGTTTGGTAGCATAGTAATTTTATTCTGAATTATTAAGACTTTTTATTTCAATGTGCGTGGTTAATGTCATCATCATGCTCTGCACTTCTCTCTTTTACGTGATGCAAAAACCCTTTTTCTTCTTTTTTCAAAATATTTTTGCGTTAAGGCTTCAAATATTTTGCTGGATTCAGCATGTGAACTTTTAACCTTTGGTATTCAATATGTAGAAACCATTTGCATATCAGATCTGGAATATGTATGTTGTTTGATCACAGAATATTTTACATGAAGTTCATACATCTTTATTTTCTTCTCAACTGATTGACGATTTAGGATAGAAATATTTTCTCCTCACCTTGTGAGCTGATGTTCCTGCATGTACTGAGCCACTTGTTTTGGTATCCCATGAGCCTGCATCTTGCTCTGTTTCTGATTGAGCACCTTAAAGTTCAGTATATAATTTACCATTTAGTTCAAAGCATGTATTAATGGACAAACAAATGCATACACATATTAGGGAGGACAATTTTTGGCAGACAATTTACATAGATTGAAAGTGATCCACATAGGATTTTTCGTTATGCCAATTAACCCATTGTGAGTTCCCGTTTTACCAATCACCAAGTGTCAAAAAAAGCATGTTGTTCCTTTCTCCTTATGGGACCTTATCTAGAATCACAATTCATTGACTCATACAATACATGATGCACCATTTTCTGGCACCGGCAAATAGTAATCAAGTTACATAACAATGGTAGCATTTGTTAGCACATTTAAGCACGTGAAGGTACCACCAATTATTGACGTGATTATAAAATGCTGCAAGAAAGTCAACAACAGTTTATCTTTGGGAAACAGTCTATAATATCCTATAAAAATGACATGATGAATGATTATTGTATCAGACTGTACATAGGTTCTGTAATAGACTAATTAACTCATGAACTTGATGGTATCAGTATTTCTTTATGGTTGTTTAATGAGTAGCCAAGTATATCATTGAAAACGTATGCACAATACACCCTTCATGCTACGATTTTAGAGTTCCCTTTTTTGTGTGTGTAATGGCTTTTAAATGGGAAAACAAGTCAGTCCTAGATCATTGAACAGACCCGATCAGAAAATAAATGCAGAGCAATGCTTTGATGACCCATGGATTAAGCACTTTCAACTTTCAAGTACTTCATTACATATTCTACCGAAATCATGAGAATAAGAGAGTAAAATTCAAGGGCATACCTCGAGAGCAAGCTTCTCTTGCCATCATCAAGCACAAACGTCTACTGATATTGATAAGCAAGCACAAGTCTCTACTGTTATTGATAAACACTACCAACAAAAGTTAGCATCTCTATCTACATTAATTGGGTGTATCATCACAACATAAGAATGTATACTTTCTGTTATACTTTTACCAACAGTACAAGAATATGATGAACAACAATCTATTTTCTAATTCTAAGCAAGCGAGGTAGATTAAAATTGAAGATTAACAAAGAGAAGCACAGTGGTGAAAAACAATAGTATCCTTTGTTAGTAGATACTACCTAAGTCAATATGTATGCCCCAAATCCATAGAATTTCAAAAAACTAATCAAAGCCACAAGGAAATCATTCAAGACAACAAAATTTCATAGGATAAGGATTCTGTACTATCATAACTGAGCATCACATTTCTTGATAACAATGCCTACTATAAGCAACAACTTTCCACAATCATTGGTCTCAAAATAGATTCTAAGCTCGCTTCAGAAGCATACCCAATATTGCGTATGCAGAAATGAGAAACGGAATAACAGGTTGAATCTCGAAGGCATAAACAAAACCTAAACTGAAAAATCTAATTCAATTGCAGAATACAACAACTAGTCACAGAGTGTACACTCTCACTGGCCTAAGCTGCAGCGGTGGTGAAGACTTCAAGTTCGGAGGTGTTCTCCTGATCAATGACGTCGAGAAAGACGGGATCAACGGTGACGTGGCTGTCGACGTGGACCTTGAAGTTATGGTCCCACCACACGACCTTGGCGATGCCGGAGATGTCGACGGTAGCGTCGAGCACCATCTCGCGGCGCGCGACGTCTTGGAGGAAGCGCTTGGCGTGGTGCGCGAGCTGGAGCGCGTGGAGACGGGCGGGAAGGCGGAGGAGCTGGCAGGAGCGTGGCGGCTGAGAGCCGGCTTGAACCTGAGCCGAGCCGAGGAGAGAACCCTCGTAGAAGATGGACATGGAGGTGGAGGAGTAATGGATGGGAGCAATGTTGGGGTTAGTGACGTGGACGGTGAGGAGAAGCTCTGCGTCGAGGAGAGGTAGGTTTAGTTTGAAGGATGTCAAGTTTATGGATATGAGGTGGAACGTTGGGTCCTTCGGTTTGGCGGAGATTATGGCGGTGGCTGCAACCGCGGACGCTGCTCCGATTATCGCAGAACTCCAGCTCCATTTTATCTTTTTGCCCATTGCAATTCGGGTGCGATTATACAGTGGACTTGGTGTGAGTGTAGTGATGAAATCAAAATTTTATACATTTTTTTAAGTACTTTTATATAAGCAAATTTTGTGATGTAGAAAACGTTACTAATTTTTGCATGTACAAAACGTGATTATGTAAGCATGGAGTTTTTATTTCAATTACACAATACCTTTAATTCTAAATTTGTTAGGTTTTATATTAATTACCTTAAATATTATATCACTAATAAGCTCCATTTTAATTGACCCAACAGCTTACTAAACACCAAAAAAGAGTTGGGTAGAAACAGGAGATTGAAATCACGACAAAACACACCTTAACTATGCCTCTCTTCAATTGTCAATTCGTCTTTCCCAGTACGTTGCATCTATCTTTCTTAATGTATCAATAAAAGTAGGATCTTAACTTTTAAGATAAGTCGTTTATGCTTGAAAAACTTGAAAGTGTGTGATGATGGATATGATCCTCACCTGGTGTAAGATAAATCTTGTCAATCGGACTTAAAAAAAAAATATGTAGTAACTAGTGAACATCTATATTCAGAATAAGATTTATCACTTAAGATTAATTAAGAATAAAGTAATATACATATTAACAAATCAATAAGAATATGTATACCATATAAATATAAAAAGATTTTATTACAGTTAAAGAATAAATATGTAATTAAAAAAATAAACAGTAACCCCCTAGGTAAATAAAGGATACAAATCTTAATTTTAGTATAAAAATTATAAGTCTATGAGCAACTATAAAGGAGTTGATCATCAAACCTAAAAGAAGACAACAAATATTAAGTATTCTAAGAGAAGAGATCAACATCTCTCTGCACTGGAACAATTATAATTTTCTATCTATTACATCGATTAATATGCTTTCAATTTATCTAGTTTCATCCCAAGGTACCCAGGATGAAAGAATCAAGGAGACATGGAAAGAAATGACAATCAAAGTAATACTAATTTGACAATCTCATTTTATCTTCGTTCAATTACATAAACATAATATTTAAAATTTGACGTAGATTTATAAAATTTTTAAAATCATATTATAATATGAAATATTAAGAATTATATAATATAATTATAGTATAAAATATCATAAATTTTAATACATATAAAAATATAAAAGATATAATATATATATATATAATAGTATATAAAGTCAAATGATGAAAATAAAATCACATGATATATGATTTTATTTTTTTTATCTTATATATTCATCCATTTAACGTTAAAAGAAGTTAGTAAATATTCAAATAAAAAAACATTTATTTTTCTCCAATATTAAATATAAAAAACAAAAATTATAATTATGTAAATATCACCTAAAATTATCAAATAACAATGACAAAAATCAAATAATTATGAAAAAGAATAAAAATAATTAAATATATATTATACAAATAAATTATCAAAAAATCAAAACAAATTTTGTAATTACCTAATAAATTTAAAAGATTTTAGCTATTTGAAATTAAAAAAAAATTAAGTAAGTACTCATCCCATCCTCAGTCAGTCAATATGGGAATTCTTTATAAAAAAAATCGATATAGATTTAAACTATATCTCGATGAAGGTTCGTTTACTATTCCAAATATCCTTCACTTTAGACATTACATTCATACGCTAATTGCGGCTCCTGCAACATACAATCTCCACTCCTTTTTCATCACCATCTCTCACCCGCTGCTGGTGAATGACATTTGAACGATTGGGAAAAAAATTGATGCTCGTCATGCTAAGTAGCATGAGAAAATATCACCAACATGTTTAAACATAAAACATTAAAGTAGTAATTCGTGATAATAGAACGATGCAATAAAATCATAGTTAGTAGTGTGGTTATTTATTTTTGTGCGACTTGCTGCAACCAATACCAAAATGAGAAAATGAACAGCTGAAATGTTCAATCCTGCACTTCTGGCTTCTTTGCAGTGCCCTTAAGGTACCACCCCAAAGCCCCAAGAATTGTTATGGTGCCAGCTACCACTGCATAATTCCGGTGCTTGTCAGTTGAAACTCTTTCAGCTGATGCTCCAGTGTGTCCTGAGCCACTTGGTTTGGCATCAGTTACTGAACCCCCTGAGCTTGCTTCTGGTTGAGGACCCTAAATTAGAGGATACAATTATCATTAGCTTCAAAGTAAGACTTCCGATAGACAAACAAATGCATACGAAACTGGAGAAAAAATTCTTGAAAACGTTACAAAAACAGAGTCACAAACACACAATAGTAACAGGATATAAAGTAACATCAACATTGTAGTTATTTGGTCTTTAAGATAGAACCAAGAGCAGGATAAAATATGCAATGGGCTTTCAATATAACTTAAAAAAGGCATCTAACCCAAGTTAGCAAAAAAAAGAAAAGGTGTATAAATATGTTCATATTATTTCTTTATGGATGTTTAATGAGCAACCAAGGTTATCATGATCCGTGTATACAGAATAATCTTCATGAAGATGCAACAAGTTATGCTGAACCTACAGCAGACAACACTGAAATTTCCAAATAAAGGGGTGACAACTTTTCTTTTTTCTAAAACATGTTCTACACCCAATTACAACTTTCCTCGGCTTTATACAAATAACAGCTTAGCATTTGAATTTCAAAATAAAACTTAAAACAGATCGGGCATATATGTTGGTTGGCTCTAGTATATTCTTTTGAGTGGGTGTAATGGCCTTGAAATGTGTAAAAAATTCACTCCCGTCTAATCCATCTATTTTCCACCAAATAAAATCAGTAAGCATTCACATTCAGAAAAATATACATAGGAAAATTGTTGATCCAATGAAGTTATCAAATATTGCACATAAATCATAAAGACTAAGAGGGTATAACTTAAGACATACCTTGCGAGCAAGCTTCTCCAACTTCTCTTGCTCTGCTTTCTGCAAAATGAAAAATAAATAAACACCCAACATGTATACTACTGTCAAGCACAAACCTCCACTGATGTAAGGAAACTTTAGAAACCAGAACCAGCAACTTTCTCCACGGTAATAGATTGAATTAGCAAAAGAGATGGATCTATACCATTATATTTTCAATAACATGACGAAAATGTTGAACAGTAATCTATTTTGTACGCAACTGCTAGACTATAATTGAATATTAGAAGAGCACAAAAATAAAAAGGTAATTGTTTCCTTCTGTTAGAAGTTAGAGCCTGAAACAATATGAATGATCCAAACAACATAATTCAATAGACTATTAAAGGCCAAAGAAGTAAGCTTTAAAACAAACAAAAATTTTCAAAGCATTTTAGAAAATAATGATTCAATAGCAGGATCGTTTAAAACAAACAAAAATTTTCAATGCATTTTAGAAAATAATGATTCAATGACGCATAAAGTTGTTGTCTGCACTAACATAACTGAACATCATAAATTTTATTAGCAATGCATGCTAGAAGCAAATTTTCTCCAAGATCTGGTTTCAACATGAATTCTAAGAATGTCTCAGAATCATATTGTGCCTGCATAAAAACTCATCACACATGCTACGCAGCAACTTTCCCAATTACCAAAAGCTTAAGCTGTTGAGTGAAAGCAGATAAATAGTCTCAGATCTCATATCCCTTCACACAAAAAGCCCTCTGAGTCTTAACTAAGACAATGCACAGGCCCACCCTACCTTGTGCTTAGATTACCCACTTAATCACAAAGGCTCTGATTCCACATCATGAACCAATTATTCAAAAAACGTTAAGGCGTGAGAAAAATGACACAAACGCTTGCATCACAGTATAAGGGTACCATAGCTCACTTCATGTCAGACAAAACTTCCGAAACCCTAGAAAACCAAATCAAACCTTAATTATACAGCGGTATTCATATCCCTAGCATAAAGACATACCTCAATCCTAACAAACACGGACAACAGCAACACAGGTAAGAAAAATGCGAAGACAAAACTTCTGAACTCGCGAATGTACTCCAATAGAAATAGAAATACATTAGAAAAACTGTCCATCCATAGCATAATTATGCAAAACTGTGGAGGTTACCTTGAAGTAAGCATTTTCTGCAGCCTTTTCCTCCTCGCTCAGTATTTTTCCAGAACCAGAACCACTGCTAAACAACCTTCTAGATCCGTACCGTGCAGCCACACGCGCAGCCATTGCAATTAGTTGTATTTCTTCTCCACTGCAAATAAAACAAAAAATCATAAGACCGACGTTAAATTAATTAAAAACAGATTCACATTAAAATCAGAGCTCAATTTCACATATTCCAAACATTTCCCAAAAACCTCAACAATTTCAGATTGTGTATATAGCAAGAAGAAAACATAAAAGTGGTACGCAAATCTGATGGGGTTTTCCGAGAAATGGCGCTATATTAAGACTATAACTGAAAATCTCTCGTTTTCGTGGATTGGTTAAATAAACAAGTGATGCGAAAACGTGATTCTAGTCAGCTTAAAACATTGCATTTTTCGGAAGTTCCTACACACCGATTCGCGAGAGATACAAAACCCGATCAAACTTTACTTGAAAAATTTTGTATAGAAAACACTAAATCCATAATAACAAAAATCGGAATAATTACCAGACTGAATTCAGAGTAGAGCGCAGAGATTAGGAAGCAGAAGCAACGTGAGTTATATTAGTGTTGAAGCCCTTCCCTTGTGGTTGAGGGTTCATATACGGCACCGTTTGGAACTACTCTATTTTGCCTTTGCATTAGCACCAAGTATTTCGACTCCTTCCTTAAGATGATGCTTTTTTTTTTTAATTAAAATAGATAGTAATATTCTAACTTTTTTTATTGAAACTATTTGTCATAAAATTCAATTCAATGTAAGCAAATATTTGGGAAATATAATTTTTAAAATTTAATATTTAAAAGAATTAAAACGTCTAGAATATTTTTTTTTTTTGATAAACACTTCTAATAGTAAATAAGAGCAAGAAGAGACATCAGAGACTAGCATAATTTAAATTTTTGTATTTTTCTAAAAAATTGTTTACGGAGAAATTCATTTAAACAGCCTGTTAAAAAATAAAGTATAAAATTAATTTATTGTTTAAATAAATAAATTAAAGTAGCATATATGATTGTAAAGAGCACGTCTTATTTTATTGTAATTAGGTTTAAATATATATTTGGTTCCTATTTTGGTTGTTTTCATTCAATTTGGATTTTATTTTTGTTTTATGTTCAATTAGGTCTTCATTTTCGTCAAATTATAATTAATTTGGTCATTTTCACTAACGGTGTTTAAATAGTTAACGTTTCTTAATAGTACACGTCAAGTATCAGTTTCTGATTTTTTTAATTTTTTGATTTTTTTTTTGATTTTTTTTTAATTTTTTTCATTTAAAAAAATTTTTCCACGTGTCCGTGGCAGTTTGTGGTAGTATTATTATTTTTGTTCAATTTATTCCTTATATTTATTATTTTTATTCAGTTTAGTCACAATTTTTATTAAAATAAAACAATTTTGTCAATTTCAAATTGACATTAAATTTAATATCTTTTATAGAAATTATATTAATATTTTTTCTAAAATTGACATTTGAATTTATTATTTTTTAAATTCAATTATAAATTATTAAATTTACTTATAAATTGAATAAAATTCTTATATTTATTTACTAAATAGAATATAATTATTTAAAATATTATAAGAATATAGTTATTAATTTTTTTTCTAATATTTATATTCTAAAATACTTTTAAAAATGATATATAAAAATATTTTAAATATTCAAAATATTTTAGAAAAGTAAACTAATATTTGTAACATTAATATTTAAATATAAAATATTTTAGATTTTAATATCTAAAATGTAATAAAAATATTAAATATTTTAAATTAAAATGTGAATTTTACAAATGTTAATATATATTTTTAAAATTTTAATAATTATATTTTAATAATATTTAAATAATTATATTCTATTTAACAATTAAATCTAAAAATTATATTCGATTTATAATTAAATATTACAATTTATAATTGAATTTAAAAAATAACTAATAATAATGTCAATTTTAAAAATTAAATGATTCTATTTTAAAAAATTTTTGGATTAAATTAAACAAAAATAATGAATATAAAAACTGAACTGAACAAAAATAATGACTATCGGGACTAAATTGAACAAAAAGAAATAATACAACCACAAACTGACACGTGACACTAGCATTGACACGTGGCACAATTGTGACTTGACATGTGGACAATTTTTTTAAAATTAAAAAAATTAAAGAAGTTAGAAAATAATAATAAAAAAAAATACAGGAATTGTGTGTCATGTATTGTTAAAAAACGTGAACTATTTAAACACCGTTAGTAAAAAGGATAAAATTAACTATAATTTTACAAAAATAAAAACCTAATTGAACACAAAACGAAAATAGAGACCAAATCAAATAAAAATAACAAAATTATGTACCAAATATATATTTAAACCTTGTAATTACTTGAAACAGCAGTCATCTAATTATTTTGTTGTGAGAATCAAAGTATATCATCTCAAGGTATATTTCTCAATTATTTATGTGGAGAGTAAATTAGAATGGGAACTAAAAATATATAAAGTTTATCTAATGAAAACACCAAAGCTTAGTTGCTTAGTTTTATTATGAGAACATAAAAATAAATAAACAAATAATGTTTATCAGAATTAAAATAAAAATATAATTAAATTTAATATATATATATATATATATTTTTTTTATAGATAATTTTTTTATTAGTAAGTATTACTTTAGAGCGTTATATATTATTTTTAGTGTATAATAATAAAAAAATTACAATCTTAATACAATAATTTTATTTTACTACTGCATTTAATTTTTATATTGAAGAAACTATTAATAATTTTAAATTTGCAAAAAAGAAAAAGTATAGTATGATTTTTAGCCTATGTTCGTTTGAAGTGATTGTGTAAATCTGCTCATTTGTAAAGATGAATTATGAAATATCTTCGTATTTTCGTGAAACAATTTAATGTGAAAGGCAAAGACGGATTTGGGGATCAGTCTCAAACTTATCCTTTCAATTGTGGAAAGATTTGGACAGATAATTGTTTTACTTTTATAACCCTATGTACATATGAGATGAAAAAAAAAAACAGTTAATATTTATTATTATATTATTATTAAATAAATAAATAAATATATATATATATATTAATAATAATAATAATAATTATTATTATTATTAATATACGTATATGATAATTAATATGTATAATAATTAATAATAATTTAAATATTATTAAAAAATAATATATATATATATATATATATATAATAAGTATTATTACTATTATTAATATATGTATATAATAATTAATAAAGACAAAAAATATAAATATGTATATTAATTAATAATAATTAAAATATTGTTGAATTTTAATATTTTTAACTCATTTACTAATCATTTAATTTTATTTTTTACCATCAATGATATTTTAGTCATTGTCAAATTTTATTTATTAATTTTTTTAATCAATGACATCATTCAAATAACTCACTGAGGCTTTGTTCACTTTTGTGGTGGTTCTAAGAGAGAGGGAGAGGGAGCTGATGGGTTTGAGTGAATTTGAGAGTAAAATGTGGGTTGTTTTTTTTTTTGTTAAGAGATTTATAGGTGATTGATTTTCTTGATATGATAAATTAAAAAATATTTAAAAAGATATAAAAGATAGATTACCATATTACGATTTGTGTAGTAAGTAGTATAAATTAGTATTTGTATGAGTTATAATTTTTTTTTACTACTACAATTGAAAGAAATAAATTATAAAAATTAATAAAATAATTTAATATTTTCATTGTATTGTAAAAAATGTTATGCACACAAGGGATCGGATCCACGAGTAAGGGATCAAATCTCACTCTCGAAGTCGACCAGATCCATTACAAACAAGAGATCGGAGCTACAAGTTGGGATTGGTTCCAACCATACATGGGATCAATCCACTCTACTATGAAACTTCCTAGATCCATTCCAAATAACCATGGGATTGGATCCAACGATCCATGGATCGATCCTTAAGTGGATTGGCACAACACTGTAAAAGTCATGAACAACACGTAGATAAATCGTGACTCATGATAAAATTGTCTTTGCTACAATGATCCCTTCAAATATGTTATACTCTCAAGATATTTGAAAATGCATGCACCCCACAAATTGTTGCAATCACTCGTCTTTTTAAGTTATCTGAAACGAACGCCTAATCCATCTTTTGATTTATTTTCAAACAGAAAATCTGTTCAAACGAGCAGACCTTGAAGAAGCGTAAGTTTTCATCTAAAAGTTTGTCGGTTGAATATTTTTACCGGACCATTCAAAAAAAATTATTTTATTTAGTAAGAATATTTTCTTGGTTTTCTATTTTAAGATCGTTTAATTCGATAATTGCAGAATTAATATAAATTGAATTAATTTTTATTATGATCGCATGTGGTGGTTACATAAAATGACTATGTAATATGGATATTGTCAGGTACACAGAAAAATCCCCATAGGTGCAGAGAAAAAGAGAAGAAGAAGACAATTATAAAAGCAGAGAGAAGTTAATGTGGCATTGCTTTTACCATGGTGATGATGATTATTGTTTCTCTCACGAGCAGAACCTGCAGCAGCAGCAGCACCATATAAAGGGACCGTGCTTCCATCTTCCGAGTGTGGCAAATTTCCATGCTCACCATTACTACCACCGTGCATTCCCATGCTGCTTGCATGACCAGATCCATGGCCTCCACCACCAGAACCAACTCTATTAATTGATGCTACAATATTTGTTGAACTTGTTACAAATGGAATATTTGATAAACCCTAATAAAAAAAATATATGTTTTTAATGCCAAAATTTATTACAAAAAATATATAGAATTACCAAAAAATTGTCTAAAAAAATTGTCTAATTCCAACTTTTTTGTCAATAAAAAGTTATAGATGGAGTAAATGATTAAAAATTCATCTATAAAATATTCATCGATCAATTTGACCAACAGATAAGAAATATATGTCGTAAATTACGAACGACGAAAAAAACTATTGATATAACAAATAAATCAAATTCGACAATAATTATTTGTCAGTAATTATTAGCAATTTTGACCATTAATAAATATTACAATTTTTCTTCCTCATTTATTCTCTTCTTCTTCTTGACTTCAGCACAACCATTATTGTTTCTACTCGTGCTACCTTTGGTTCTCCCTCTTTCTCTTCCTCTCGCTCCTACCCCTTCTCCTTCTTTATCATTTTTTCTTCTCATTCATATTAAATTAAATTATAATTAATATTTCATCAAACTTACAAAAAAAAAAATTGTTTATTTTACCAACAAATTTAGAAGGGTTAAATATGTTTTTGGTCCCTTAACTTTTAGTGAATTTTGGAATTAGTCTATTTTGAAACTTTGGATCAATTTAGTCTTTCATCTTTCGGAATACGTGGATTTAGTCCTTTTAATCAAATTTTGTTAGTTTTATTTTATGTTTCGTACGCATTTCAAAATTGTATTTGAGTTGTTTATACTGTTTGACACATTTTTACTTTAATGTTAAGTCAAATACTATTATGAAATACGCTTAAAATATCAAATAAACTTAACAAAATTTGATTAAAATGACTAAATTCACGTATTTTGAAAGATAAAATACTAAATTGGTCTAAAATTTTAAGATAAACTAATTACAAAATTCACTAAGAGTTAAAGGATAAAAACATACTTAATCCAAGTTAGAAAATTTAATTACCATTGAATTTACAGTAAAGGTATTCAAAAAATTCAATTATCGATAGATTTATGGAAGATTTTTTTTTTTAAATCCTTATAAAATAAATTTATGATAGATTTTACTACGAAATTGTTAAAGCCTAAAAGCATAAAATTTGATGTTCATTTAAGTGATGAAAATATCTACCACTAACAAAAAATTTAAATTACAGTAAACTAACAAGTTTTACCAATAAATATTTTTATCAATAATAAAAATTATAATCTATCGATGAATTTTATCCATTAACAATATATGTTTGTAAAATTCATTAATAAATTTTATTTGACCGGCAGAATTTTGTTTATTGGTGAAATTTTGACGATAATTTAACAATATCTTAGTGGAGTAATAGGTGAATGATGACGGCTAAGATAATTGCATGCATGTTCTATCTTAGGTATTAAACATTCCATTCATATGTCCAACCACGAATACATAAATTAGAATGATAAAAAAAAATAGGGTCTAACACCTAGTGGTATAAACAAGAATATAATTATTTTCCCATGAAACCTACCACATGACTATTTAAACATGTTTTATAAAGTTAAATAAGGGCTTCAAACAAACAAGATTAAATCATAAAATCATTAATGAAGTTAGTTAACAACTTAAACGCACAACGTGATGGTCCTTAAACGGTTGATTATTTTTTTATTATTATTAAAGCAGAAAATTGGTTGCTTTGTTTTCAAGTTGAGAATAAAATAAAGTAAGATTTATGTGTTGCTTGCACATAAATAGAAAATGTCTTCTGTTAATACAAGAATAATCTTACTCAAACATTAATAAATTCCAAACGAAGTTACCTTTTAAATAAATGAATGAAATAAGTAACACTTAATTTTTTTCCATATAATATAAAAGTTATAATTATACTTTAGATAATGTATGTATTACAAAAATTTCTCACAAAACACATTTGTTTATGAATATCAAATGGGTTTAAATTTGTCAAGGTTAAATATGTTTTTTTCCCTTAAGTTTCACTGAATTTTGGAATTAGTTCATTTTGAAATTTTGAACCAATTTAATCTTTCATATTTCAAAATATGTGAATTTAGTCTTTTTTAATCAAATCTTATTAAGTTTATTTGACATTTCAAACACGTTTCATAATAGTATGTGACTTAACATTAAAACAACTCAAAGACACTTCTAAAATGTATACGAAACATCAAATTAACCTAACAAAATTTGATTAAAATGATTAAGTTCACGTATTTCGAAAGATGGCGAATTAAATTAGTCCAAAGTTTCATAATGAACTAATTCCAAAATTCACAGAAAGTTAATGAACAAAAACATATTTAACCTCTTTTTTTTTTCAAACATAACGTAAATCAAGTTTAAGAAATTAATAATAAGTTGTATTACCAATTAAGTTTAGAGAATCACAAGTATATACGAAAAATAAATGAGAAGGAAAATACCTAAATTAGAAGAGTTTATTTGGTGTTCTGAATTGACGGGAAGAAGAAGAAGATGAAGCAGCAGCAGCAGGTACAGTAACTTCACATGCTTCCAAATGTGTTCCATTATAAGCAAGCTATGCTTTCAATTGGTTTTTGACATCAACATTAAATTAACTTGTGTTATATAGCACCAGTTTCTTCCATTCCTGATTCTTTTCTTTTAGTTGAAGCAACTTAGTTATATATTTTAAATTGATGAATTTATACAAATATAGTGTAATGTGTAAGTGTGGATTGAACACAAGAAAAAGTTAACACTATACAAAAATAAAATTAATTTATTATTTCAAGATTTTAGATTAAAAATAATTAATTGTTATTCAATCCCAAATTGATCTTCAAAGTGAAAATTGTTTAGGCTAGAATGCTTATTGTGTCTAATGTGTCCATGCAATTTCTTAAATAGTTTGTCGGTGCATTTATTCTTGGTATAATTACTTATTTGGTATCCCAACTTTTTGGTTAAGTTCAATTTGGTACCCATATGTTTTGTTTGTTCAATTTAGTATCCAATTATCTAAAAAAATTCAATTTGATCATTTTCGTTAAGTTGGATTTAACACCGTGTCCGTACAGGACACGTGTCAAACCGTGAATTTTTTTTTTAATTTTTTTAAAAAAATAATATTTTTTTAATTTTAATTTTTTTTCAAAAAATTTTTAAAAACTGTCACGTGTCAGTTTATCACGTGACAGCTTACAATCATGACACGTGGCAGTGGTAATATTTATGTTCAATTTAGTCCTCTATTTAAATTTTTGGTTCAATTTAGTATCTTAATTTTTTAAAATGGTTCAATTTCGTCCTTTTCAACTTGAGACCAAATTAGTAACTAAGTTTAATTATAATTTATATATACATGTTAAAATAATTGTTTTGAATGTATACATCAAATCACTACACCTAAATATTCAAATTATTTAATTTTTTACAAGTATAAAAAATTTCATGTGTAAAAAATTACAAAGGTAAAAAATGTAAAAAATAAAATAATTTAAGTATTTAGGTGAATTGATTTGATGTATATATTAGAAAAAGTTATTGTAACATGTATATATAAGTTGTAATTAAGCTTATTTACTAATTTGGTCTCAAATTGGAGAGGACGAAATTGAATCATTTTAAAAAGTTTGGTTACTAAATTAAACCAAAAATTTAGATAGAAGACTAAATTGAACACAATTATTACCATTGTCACGTGTCATGATTATAAGCTGCCACGTGGCACGATGGAAAACTGACACGTGACAGTTTTAAAATTTTTTGAAAAAAAATATATTTTTTTTAAATAATTTTTATTTTAAAATTAAAAATTAAAAATTTCACAGCTTGACACGTGTCATGTACGAACACGCTATTAACTTTAACTTAACGGAGAAAACCAAATTGAATTTTTTTAGATAAGTGAAATACTAAATTGAACAAACCAAAAGTATGAGTACCAAATTGAACTTAACCAAAAAGTTGGGGTACCAAATCAGTAATTATACTTTTATTCTTTTAAGTACATCATGTTTGGGTAGTATGGAGAAACAAAAATTAATTCAATTATAAAATAATTTGGATTAAGAGTGACAAATATTTACGCTTGCATCATATTTCTTGATAAAACTTGTTTACGAATAATTTGTGGATATCTTAAGAAGTAATACCCACTTATTAATGGGATGAGATCTCACATCAAACTACCTATATTGCTGTAATATTCATTACGCGTTAAAAACCAATTTATAATTTTATAATTTATTTGTATTAACCTAACACATCCTTTCAAAATTAGGTTTTCCTTTCCTGACCTAGGGTTCATCATTTTCCTTTTCCACTCTCTCCTCGAGCACACCAACATGATTGTCCTGTTGGACAGTGAAGTCATTTATGATATCTACAGGAAAAGAGACCCACCTACACCAACTTGAACAGTCTCATCTCTTAGATAATTTCTTCCTTCACGCCTTTGGTCACCGTCGCGACGGCGGCGTTGTTGAAAGGAGAAATTTCCAAGTAGAGATTCGATCTTGCGCTCATGTACGATAGCAGTCTCCTACGACGATGATAACTATTTCGGCCAAGGGCGAGACTTCTTTGACCAAGGTCGCTTTCCACTAATTGGAAGAGGGAGGAGAAGGAATGGTTGCCCTAAATTAATTTTTTTAAAGGATACCCACGGGTTATAAAAAGTCTACGGGTACTTTCTAAACATATATTCGATAGGTAACGAGGGCGGAGAATGAACGGGACCAGGTAATGAACGAATATTTTATTGCGAGTCAGGTAGCGAATAGACACTACTTGCACCTGACCCGATCCGATACATTGTCATCCATAGTGTGGACTTTGTCATGAAAAAAGAAAAAAGTTATCAAATTTGTTGTCGATGTTTTTATTAAGCAAATTAACGAATGTCGGAAGAGCACACGATGTATAAAAAGGTAAAAAAAAAAAATATATGAGATTGAGTGGATAGTTTATATGAAAATGTTGCATCAATTATCAATTTAATAGTATTTGTAGCATATTATGCTCATAATTGTATTTATTATAATATAATATTTTGTGATATATTATAATTGTATTTATTATAAAAGTAATAGACATATTTTAAAAAATATTATAAAAATATTTATCATAATTATATTTGTTTAATATTATTTCTCAAAGGAAATGTACAATTACAAATCATCTATTAACTTCTCATTAATTTATTATGTAATATATGAGAAATTTGTAAAACAATTAATAGTTGTACTATAATGTAATATAAACTTTATGCATTTATTATTTTCTATATTCTACATTAATAGACAAATTAATGTAAATATCACATATCTAGAAAGTGTGGATTTCAACATTAGTTTATATAGGTGTTAGTGATATTGAATGTGCCGCTTTTTATCAATTATAGGTCTATTGGATATAGAATTTTAGTATAGTGTTATTGTTCCAAATCTACCTAATTTAAACAAAATCATCTTAGCAAAATCAACATTTTATATGACTAAATTTGAACAAAATAATAACAATAATTAAACATTTTGGCTGTACAATAAAAACAAGCAGAAACAACCCAAATATGAGAATCTATTAAATTAAATTTGAAACTAATAATGTTTGTACTTAAATAAACAAGGCTTAATTACATTTTTCGTCCTCATTTTCATAGTGTTTGTTGCAGATGATCCTCATTTTGATAGAATATTTAGAATGATTCTCATTTTTACCGAATGTTTAAAATGATCCTCATTCTCGCAATTCGTGTTTTATTTAGTCATTTTCTGTGATGCCGTTTAAATCAGTAACGGAGCACTGTACAGGTGATATTGTTTGTATTACGTCGTATTGAGGTGTGTTATGTGTACTGTACATATGTGGTAATTTAGAAACCATGCAGAACATCACAACAATCCAAGCACAAACAAACTCCAAAATAGAATTACGAAAACCCTAACCCACGAGCAAATACAACCTAGAAAACCCTAAACCCACTTACCTCGTTGATGATGATTAACTGGAAATTTGAAATGAAGAGCGCAACTGCAATCCAACAATGAAATGACAAGTATTAGCTGTTTCTTCTGCAAATTTGAGCTCAAGAAAGACGAAAATGAAAAAATCACATCCAACGATGAAGAGCGCGACTGCAATCCAACTCAAGCCCTAATTGCAAAATTTCCCCCAAATTGAAAAGTTAACGTTAATTAGTCATTTGTACAGTACACATAACACACCCCAATGCAACATAATACAAAATAGTGCCACCTGTACATTGCTCCGTTACTAATTTAAACGGCGTCAGAGAAATAGACCAAATAAAACACGAGTTGCGAAAATGATGACCATTTTAAACCTTTGGTAAAAATGAGGACCATTTTAAACATTTTATCAAAATGAGGACCATCCGCAACAAAAACTACGAAAAATGAAAAATGAGGACGAAAAAGGTATTTAAGCCAATAAACAATAAACAAATATAAAAAAGTAACGCTTTAAAAATTTAATATCATTTTTTCTTGATATTTATTGGAATTATTTAATATGTTTTGACTCAATATAATCTTTATTTATTAAAAGAGTCAATGTGATCAGGCCGACTCAAGAGTAAAACGAGTAAAATTCTCGTTTTAGGCCTCCAGCAAAATAAGACCTCAATTTTTTTTTACTACTAATATTTCATATTTAAATTAATTATAAAATTATGTTTAAGAAAAAATGCCTCAAAATTTTTTTAGTATTAATATACCTCTGTTAAATTAATTATAAAATTATGTTTCAAAAAAAGAAGGTCCCAAAAAAAATTTTTTTATTAATATAACTCTATTAAATTAATTATAACTTTATGTTTGAAAATAAAATTTAATTAAATTATTATTGTATGATACTTTTTATTGGTATTAAAAATGATAACTAATGAGTTAAAACTTTTTTTAGTAAATTATAATTTTGTTTACGAGAAGGAGAAGGGATATCTTTATTCTTTTATAATCAATCTCTATTCTAGTTTCCTCATTTATCTATTGGTGACTTCTCTTGCCTCTCCTTACTTTCTTCTCTTCTACGAGTCATTTTTTTTTTGTTTTAACATATTACATTTCTTGAATCTCCTCATCTTGAATCTCATGTTGTCTATGTGTACCAATATTTTCATCCTCATATCTGGTTAGTATGTTTTTTATTTCTATTTGTTTTGCTGTTATTTTTATTTTGTTTTGAATTTGTATTAGAAATGGAATTGTGTTTCTTCTGTCTAGTGTTGTTTTTCGGTAATTTTCGATTTACGAAATTCAAGAGTTTTTTTTTCATATATATTGTCAATTTACTATCGAAGAACAATATTTTTTTTCTAATTATTTTCATTAATGATTATTCTTAAAATAAATTCCGCAGGTTTGTGAAAAAATTGAGACTTGAGAAGGAGAAAGAGGTTTGAAATTTCAAGATACTACTAGTCTACTATCAAGTTGACTCCCTTGACAACCAAAACTAGATTTCATTATTTTAATTCATTTGTTTTATATATTTATCTTTAGTAGTATTTTATATATATTATAATTTTTATTTCATATAAAAATATATAGATATGTCAACTAGAAAAATTGAATTAGGCTATTCAGAAATCCAAAAAAAAAAGAGAAGAATTGAGACACAAATTGCATCACAAAAAGGAGATATATATAAATTTATAAAAATATATAAGAAAAATGAATTAGAAAATACAAGTTGGTACTCTTTGAATGAACAAGATAATAACCATATAAATATAGGTGAAAACAACAATAGAGAAAGAGGAATATTTAGTGATGAGGATAATATTAGCAATTTCACTCTCAGTTATTTCGACCGAGAGAAGTTTCTCATAACTAAAGATAATAAAAAAACTTATTTAAGATCAACAATGTCTCAAGAAAAATCAAATGAATTTGTTCTATTATCTATTAAAAAAGAATGTTAAATTAAATTAATTTTGATAATTTAATAAATAATTTTGCATCGGAAAAAGTTCGAAAAATAAATTTTAAATAAAATGCCTCAATTTTTTAAGTTTGCTTGAGATCTTCCAAACTCTTGAGCCGTCCTTGAATGTGATTCATTTAGTTAAATTTATACTTACACCATTTAGAGAATGACAACATAAAAGTGTAAATTACATTTCATTTGATATTGTTTAGTATGATAAACTATCCAATGTGATACCCATATTTGACTACCACGTGTCATCTATAATGTCACATCGTTTAGAAAGTGACAACATTAAATGACATGTGTCATTATCCAATGTGATTGGACTATACAATGTGACCCCAACCTTTCATTGACACCTATCATTTATATTATCACATTGTCACTTTTTAGATGGTGTCAGCACCAATCTAACAACAATAGAGAACACATCAACTCTTTCTACCGTCAAACAACAAGAATTAAGGAACTACAATGAAAAAAATTGACAAATATTAAGACCAAATGAATTGCTAAACTGAATTTAAATGAGTAAGTAGGATTAAGTAATAAGAAATATGAGTGGTTAAGAGTGAAAATTTTAACTTTACAATCGATGAACTCTAATGAAGAGAGTCACATGGAGGTTAATAAGAGAGACTCATAATGAAGAAAAAATGTTTCATGAGAGCAACAATGACAACTAAAAAGGAGAGAGGGACTAAGGGGGTGATGCTAAATGAAGAGATAAACGATTATGATAGGTATAAGATAAAAGGAAATACTTAAAAAATAATAAGAAATACATTATATCCATATTTTATATTGTATTTGAATAAGACAATTTAAAATAATAACTAACTTATTTGGTGAAATTGAAAATATTTAAAGTAAATTGAGTTGTTTGTATGTGAAAATTAAAAGAAAAATAAATTTAAGAATTTTAAGAAGGTATTCTAAATAACTAAAACAATTGAATTTCAAATTCAGTTCGAGAGAAAGAAAATTGAAATTTCACAACTATATTGGATCTATAAACAAAAATTTAGTCCATTTCATTAAAACGAATTTAAATTTAAATTTAGATTCATTTTAACTAGATCAAATAGATTTAATTTTTTTTGCAAATTAATTAAAACTAAATTGAATCCACTTTGTTAATAAGATTATATTGACTTAGATGAATATAATATACTTAACTATTACATTAATTAAATGTCCTAACAATCTTAATTAAATAAATATTCATCTTGAACGATTTTTAACCACGGTATAAACACCTGCAAAATTTCAACAATTAACTTAAAATATAAGTAAAGATAAATTATTCACAAGAAAATTTTGATAAACTAAGATTAGATAAAATTACTCTGTTATATGCCAAGATTTTCATAACTGTTTTCAATATTTAAAAATTAATTAAAAGAAAAAAAAGTTTTTAAGGAATGATAATCTCCATAAAATAAAACTAAACTAATTGATTTTTCTGTAAAAACTTTATATTTTAATAATAAAATATTCAAATTCAATTTATAAAAAGCTATGTTATCTTAATTATTTATAAGCTTGTCAATAATTACTCAAATAAGTAAAAAAGAAAAATAATCAATAACAGAAAGAATAAAATTAAATAAAAATAACAGAAAGTTTAACTTTTTATATTTATATTATTAATTAACAAAATATATGATAGATATGACTTTCCAAACATTTATAAGAAGAATCATTAAACATACAAAAACCAGTTAAAATTCTGATAAAGCATATGGTATTTACTGTCATGACAGACAGTAATTTGAATAGTGTGTTTATATGTATGTGAAATAAAATTATAAAATTATTAAGGTAACTCTTTCTCTGTATTAAAAAATTGTAACCGTCCAATTCAGTTACCAAATTTTTTTAATATGTAGGAAAAGTATTTTTTGTTAAAAGGAAAGAAAAAGCTTAGCCATTAGCCCCTTCAGTCCACCGTTCACCACTCAGTGCTCTGTTATTCCTATTTTCTTTCCGTTTCTCTCGGTGTTCCAAACCGAACAGACATGGATCCATTCGGCCCGAACCGTCTCCCAAACCGAAAGCCCTCCGCCACAGAGCGCTACCTCGGCGTTCCATCTCACGCGCCGCCGCACTCCCCGTTCGTCGCCACCAACGTTGAGCTCCAAGAGGATGACGTAGTTTTCTTCAACGGCGACTACCACACGGATTTAAACCACTACCAGGCCTCCACTCCTTCCTCTTCCACGTCCTCCTCTGTCTCCGCCACACCCAACCACCACCACCTCCATCACCATCACAATCACAGCCACCACTCTCATGGCATACTCGCCGCACTTCCCGAGAACGAAACCTCCCGCAGCCTCCGAAACGTTTCGCAGCACTTCCACAAAGCCTCAATCTCCTCCATATCCTCCGCTTCCTCTTCTTCCTCTTCCTCGCGCGTCATTCCCGCCATCCCGCGGCCTCTACCTCCGGCGCAACCATCCTCCTTCAAGTTTCACCAGTCCGCGCCAGTGAACGTCCCGATCTTGCCGGTGAAGGCACAGCGGAAGCAGTGTGAGTTCGATGACGACGACGAGGAGGATGAAGATGAGGAGATGGTGCCGCCGCACGAAATCGTGGCAAGGAACTCAGCGCAATCCCCGATTCTTGCTTATTCGGTTATGGAAGGGATAGGGAGAACCCTGAAAGGGAGGGACCTGCGTCAGGTTCGAAATGCTGTTTGGCGCCAAACAGGTTTCCTCGGTTGATTCATTCAATTCAATTCAAATTGTTCGATTAGTGTTTAATTTTAACTTATTGATTGAATTCTATTCTACTGAATCTGGATTTGTCCTGAACTAGTGAATCTCTTTATCTATCGCAACTCCTAGGTTCCTCACTTCCTCTTTTCGTTTCGCTTTGTTTGCCTGAGAAAATGTGAATCATGCGCTTACCTACAGAATGAAAAAATAATTAATTAACGATGGTGAAGTATATAGAGAAAATGAATTTTAGTTTGTCTAAGAACGAGAGTGTGTAACCCCGGACCATCTATTCTCTCATGGAACTGTTGAAGCTCTGGTGTCATGCTGTGATCTGACTATTTCAAAAGTTGTAAGTAATTATGTGAAGATTAGGGAATAATTTTATATTCACATCTTCTTTCTAGAATGAGTTATATTGACATCTACTTTCTAGAATGAGTTATGTAAAATTGGGCATTTAGATGTTGTGGAATGCTGATGATTTAAGGAGGTTATGCATATGTAGTAATGGACTATGTAATCTCTGACATACTATGACTTCTTGGATGATTTAATGCATCTATCTTCCTAGGGTTGAGTGTGGTTTATTTCTCTGCTTTAAACATGTGACCATGGAATTGGAAGCTCCAACTGGACCCTAAATCTAATGAATATTGTTGGTACATTCAAGCTGTCATGCTCAGATTTGGTCTAGCTCCCCTTTTCAGGGTTAATGGTAAATGGATAACTTCTCCTTTAACCTGTAGTTCCATTGAATTTCAATGTTTGGTCATCTAGTAAAAAACAGATTGGTCAGGGCATTGATTACCCAACGTTGCTTTGCCCCCACAGTGAACAGTGAGATATATGTATCTGGCAAATTCGGATATGGTGGTTCTGTTTGGTCTTGTTTATTGGGGACCTGATTTATTTCAGTGTTGATGACACTGATTTGTATTATCGGCAATAATTTACAGACTAAAAACAGGTAGGGGTGGAAATATTGTTACTCTGGTTACGTAGGTTAGCAACTATGTAGAAAACTTAATCTGTGCTTATGAATGAAAGAATGGAATGGAAATAGGGATGACAATCAAACCCAAATTTGATGAGTATTAATATAAGTTTCTTGCAATGGATCTGATCCTGTATAGATATTTACCAAGACTTTTTTCGTGTATGGATACAACATTATAGGTGTTATAGTACTTAAACTTGCGAAAACCTGCATAATGTATTTATGATTAGAAGATGAAAGATTTTTATGTATTTTGGAATATTTTATAAGTAGAAATGAATTATCATTGAATATATTTGAATGAAGAGAATGTACATCAATTTATATTTTCTTTTATTGGCTTATTATTATTATTAATGTATTATTATAGTAACATTTGTTCTTGCTAGTTGGTTGAACAAATGCATTATATTATTTTGAAATACCATATTCAAGTTTAACTGTGATATGTAGATGGTTTCGGGTCTGAGTATATGAATACTTAAGGTTACAGATACAATAGCAATGCCGATATGGGAACATTCTCTTAAGTACCAATCTATTCTCTTCCTTAAATAGACGAGAAAAGATGAGGGATGGTTTAGAGCTTTTGGACATACATTTTAACTTCTATATCTGTGTTTCTCTCTCTCCCTCTCTCTATTCCTATCTCACTTAAACGTAAAAGGATAACCTAAAGTCAGACAAATGTGATAATAAGAGTTTTGTTTTTGTGGCCATTATATGAAATTCTGTTTGAAGATGTTCTTAATACCTTCTATCTTCTTTAGTATGCTTCAATGTGATTTCAGTGCGATAAAATGGGAAACAGAAAGATTGGTCATTTGCAATGAGCTTATTATAATATTAGTAGCTTTATAATTATAATATGCTTCTAAAAGTGGACACAAAAATTCTTGTGAAAGAGAACCCGCTGGCGAAGGAAATGGCCTGGGTGAAGAGAGTTTTGAGCATCTGGTTTCTCATAGTCCTCAAAATTATGAAACAGAAAAAAGCGATGGTGTGGGCAAAGTAGGATGACAATTTTGAACAACTGTTGCGCGAATATAGTGTCTGCAAGTGTCTAATTAATTAGAAGCTCAAAATAATATCAAAACAATTTTAACATAGGTTTTAATATAAATTTATCATTATTTTAATATGTCATGAATGTGGATTGGTTGCTGTCATAGATGTATTCCCTTAAGAGTTGTTCTTTGATCTTGTGAAAAGGAGGTCTAAAAACAAGAGAAAAAGCTGTTTTTTTTTTTCTTGGTACGTTTTAATTCCTGACTAGATTATAGAGAAATTTATAATTGAGTGAAACTGTTTTGTTATTTCTTATAGATATTATTAGATTTTGCTATTTTTTATAGATATAGGAAATTGTATGTTTCAAAACTATTTTCTGGAGATTAATTATAAATATGATAAATAATCATTTGAAGACAATAAGTATTGATATGTTTAGTTTTTAGTATAATGAAACAATTACATATAAAAATTATAAAAATTTAATTTTGTTTGGATTCTTTTAATGGTTGGGATAATTAAAACAATTTTTTTAGCATTTTTTTATCAGTAGCAATGCTTGATATTTAGTAATTGTAATGTGATTAACTGTGAAGGAGAATTTAATTCTTTATTTTTTATTTTATAAATTTAAAATTTTTAGTGGTTAGTTCAATGGTAATTGGTTATTAATATTATTTTCTTATTAATAATGACATGTGTTAATTATTAGAAAAAGTAAATATATATTTAATTATGAGCTTAATTATTGATTTAGTTTTCTAATTTGTTAGTATTGTTTATTTTGATTTTTTTATTATTTTTTGGTTCAATTTAATCTTTAATTTTTTGAAAAAGTTTAATTTAGTCATTTATATTGAATTGACATTTTTTTATTTTAAAAAAAATTAATTTAAAAAAATAATTATCTCATGTTTAGTTATAACTGTATCATGTATCACTGTATTATTGGTTGTTTTCATTAATCATTTTATTCAAAGTTTTTTATTCAATTTAGTTTCTCTATTTTTAAAAATTATTTAATTTTATCCTTTTTCAGTTGAGATCAAATTAATAATTAACCTAATTATAACTTATATATATTTATTATATATATTTATGTTAAAATGTTTTTCTATAATATCAAATCACTCATAAATACTTATATTATTTTATATTTTATATTTTCTTCACTTGTAATTTTTTATACTTAAAATTTTTTACTAATGTAAAAAATAAAATAATTTGAATATTGAGGTAGAATAACTTGATATATAAATTATAAAAGTTAATTTTAACATGTATATATAAATTGTAAATAGATTTAATTAAAATTTTCGCCTTTAAGAAACGAAAGTGGAACATTTTGAAAAATATGGATACTAAGTTGAATACAGTACAAAATTGAAAAAACTATTATGTTGACACATGGTTTGAACATGACTAAAACGTGAATATTTCTTTTTTTAATTAAAAAAATTGAAATTTTTTTGAATAAACATGTCACATGACTGTTTATATTTTTTTAAAAATATTATACAAAAATGACAGTTGATATGAATGGACACAATATTTATATAAACTTAAATTTAACCGAAATTTTTTTAAAAAAATTAGAGAACGAAATTAAATTAAAAAATAATAGAAGAGGATCAAAATATGTAAAAAACAAATTATAAGACCAAATCCCTGATTATAAAACTAACAAATTTAAAGTTATTGTATTGATACTTTAGTTTTTTTAATGTTTTGAAAATAAAATAAATCAATAATTATTATATTAAATTTATTATTTATCCTTATAAATATAGTTTTAGAGTTAGTGGTAGGTTTAAAATTTAGTGTGGTGGTTAAATATAATGTGTGCCCACAAAATCACTTTTATAATTGACTCATGTCATGATCCATTGGTAAAAAGATTTTATTAGTGTCTTTTGGGAGAAGCTCAACATCTACAACTCTTTTATGTCGTGTTCTCACAGGTGAAATTTAATCATATATCATTTTATACTTGTCACAAATTAAAAAGGTATGAAGTAAACTAACTGTACTATATGTCCCATCGGTCAATCGGCCAAATCTAATTCTTAGACCCATCAGCCAAAGTTGAAAAACTAGTACATGAAAGGCTATCGGCCGAACGGTCGAACGGCCTCACGAATAAATTGCAGGACCACCAGAGAATCGGCTATGTCAACCATCAACGTAGCATCGTTAAACTATAAGACCATCGGTCGAACGGATCACGAATAAACTATGAGACCATCGGTCAAACGGTTAAACAAATAAGTCATGAGCCAACCATGTTCATGCCCACCGGTCCATCAGTAACACCTGGATGAGCGACACGGACCCTCGATGGCACACCGGTCGATCGGACAAGTATGTGTAGCACCTAACCATAACACGACAATCAATGAACCAACCCTCGGTTGATCAATCCCTTTAGACTTGTGTAGTCCTTCGCATGTGTCTGTCGGTCGGCTAAACGTACATGAATGGTTCACTTATTAAAAACAGTATAACTAACCCAGCCAAGCGGCCATCGGTCGCATGATCAGACAGTCAGTCAATCGAGTTAATTAACGTTAAACGAGTCAATAATCTTGATTAAAGGATCATTGGGCTGTGATTAAGGAACCCTAATCACAGGCCCACACAGAAAACTATAAATAGGGCCCAAAGGTAGGTTGGTGAGGATCTTAATTTCGCATATATTACAGCAGATATATTGATACACCGATCGGTCCTTTACTGACTTAAGCATCGGAGTACTTTAGATAGGTACCCCGATCGTCATTCCAGCCGATCGAGCTAAGGATTGGATTTCGCTGAAGTTACTGGTGTGGAGAAGGGTAGCGCAAGTTTGGGAAAGGTTCTTTTAGTAGGCTCTTGGTCCCTACCCCGAAACACTAACCATATAGATTAATAAACTAAATTTGTAGAAAAGAATAAAGAAACTGAAATAATTTTTTAAACTAATAAAATTGGTTTATGTATGACATAGAAATCGATTTTTTTAGAGAATAATAGAAGAGAAAATTTTCTGATTATTTTATAAGTTAGTTTTAGTTTATGAAGATAGTTAATTTTGTTTTCCTTCTTGTTTTTCTCTTTTAGAATTATTTTTTAGAAATTGAATCTAACAGAAAGAGTTGCTTTTTTCAAAATTCAAGAAATTAAATTTCGAATTCATGTTAAAATAAATATTTACGTTTAATTAGAATGACTACTGAGAGATCCGTTTAAAATCTTTTTGCAAGTTTTGTTTTAATAGAAGAATCTTGTTCACATTTTAATAATTTTTTTACACTGAACTTTTTTTTTTTTAAATTTAAAATATTTTTTTATTCTTATGGTATAGGATCATAAGATTTACTTTCTAAAATTTTGTCATGTCAATATGATATAAATAAGATATAATCTTTAAACTTAAAATGCGTCATGCATTGGAGATATTTCATGGTACAAGTGCAATTTGAAAGAAATTTGCAGAAAAAAAGAGTATATAATAAGTGCATTTTAGGATTTTTATTCCACTTTACATTTACTTCTTCTTCTTTTTAATTTCTTTCATCCAGATTAGTCATTTATATTATTTCTCCAAGATTCTTTTCATTTAAATTGTAGGTTACACATTAAATATAAAAGTAATAATACATATTTTTATTTAAATAAATACAAAAAATTAAAACTAATATAGATATTAAATTTTAGCTTACTAAAATAAATGGTATAATAAAAAATCGGAAATGAAAATGTTAAATAGAAACTGAAATTATTAGTTAGCCGGTTTTTGATAAAAGGAAAATGGAAAGAAAGTTAATTTGTTTTCTCATGTTTTAGATGAGTATAGAATGAAAAGAAGAAATATACACAAGTAAAATAAATACCCGATTAACGAATGTTGAATAAATTTAAAAGTACTTTGTCATAGAGAGAAACAAAAACTGATGAAAATGCCTTATGGGGAAAAATCCAGAAAAAAGAACCTGGCCATTATTCCGTAATTGAAAAAAAATGAAATTTTTTATAAGATATTTGGATGAAATAATTTAAGATAATGACCTATTTATTTCGTGAATTGAAATTTTTTTAAAGTCAAATAATTGTTTGGAAAAAAAATTAAAGAAAATTCAAATTCAAAATTTTAAAAAAATATTTTAAATAAAAATAATTATAAAATTTAAAATTCACACAAAAGAAATTAAAAATTCTATAATTAACTATTCTTTTTATACACACTGGTGTAAACATAGATGTGTATTTTTTAAATATTTGTATTGTGTTATAAATTAATAATATATGTAAATTGATTAAGATAATATATAATAGAAAAATAATTATTAAAAATATAGTAAAAGAATAAAAAAGAAAAAGAAAAGAAGGAAAACCTGACAGTTTTATATCAATGTCTCAAACTATCAAACTATCGGTTACTCTTATAAAATCAGTTAAAGTTTATATTTTAAAAAATAATTAATAATTATATTATAAAGATAAAATAATAATAAAAAGTGTGTATATAAAAATGAGGTATTATCTTTATATGTAAGTATATATAAGAGAAATATAATAAAAATAGTAAGAAGTAAGTAATTAACTAAATGTCAGCAATGTTAGTAGTAGAAACTATAAATATAATAATAATAAAAAAAAAATACATGTGACAATCTTATACAAATATTTTAAAATATAGGTTACTTCTAAAAAATTAGTTAACAATTATATATCTTAAAAAATTAAGTTAATAATTATATTATAAAAGATAAAATGAGAATAAAAATTATGTACACAAAAAAAATAATTTCTTCATATTTATAAGTATAGATTATCTAAAAAATTATTTAAACCATTATATAAAGATATTTCTCTCACATATTTTTTTTTTCTTTCACTTTTATCCTTTAAATAACAATTTTTTAAACTAAAATATTTTTTTTACTAATTTTATCTTTTAAGTAACCATTTTTTAAAATTTAAAGATTTGATAATTGATATTTTTTTTTAAAATTTAATCATTTTTAAAGCTAGAATAATTGTTTACAGTAAAATTGTGTAAATTATTTATAATTTTTTTTATAATTATAATAAATAATAATTTTATTATGAAAAGAATGAACACATCTACGTAGATTATTTAAATATATAGATTAAACTAATATTTTTTTGTAAATTTTACTTTTAGTACAGTTTTTAAATGAAATTTTATCTTAAAAAGAAATTTAATTATCTTATTTAAATAAAACAATATAAAACATTTTAATTATTCTATCTAAATAAAATAATTATAAATAATTAAAACACTTGAGGAAGCTTCATTTCATATAGAAAATGACACTTTTAAGGCTTTTTTTCACCCGATCTCACCCAAAATTTTAGAATAAAAATGTTAACCTAAATTTACTGATACATATAAGAACACAAAACTGTTTATTATATAAGTGTTGGAACTTGGAAAACACAATCAAAATCATGTATCATTATGATATTCACACTATTTTGGTATGTCCTACATTTGGTCTATAAAAAGTGAATTAGATTGGTTTATCCATACAAAAGATGCCAAGTTAATTTTTTTTTTCTCGTCTCGAGAATGTTTAGTTTATTAGTTCATGGGTTAGTTCGTGACCTGCATATAAATTTAATAATTTTATTTGTATTTAATTAAATTAGTAGAAATAATTATTTTTATAAGCTTGTTTATTAAAATAAGTAATATTTATATTTTTATAATTTTAATTTTAAGTAAAAATTTATTAAAAATAAAAATGATTTTAAACTAGATTGAAGTAAAGAAAGAAACGTGAATGAGAGAGTTCTTATTAGATTTGAATGAGTAAGAGAATAAATGATGAGCAAGTTGCTTAACATAAATATAAATGATGTGTTGTGTTAATGCTCCTGGATTTTAAAAGGTTAAGTCTATGAGAGCTAAACGCAGACTAGCCAATCGACGATAGGTTATGCGAGACGAGCCTAAACAGGCCAACAGAATAAAATACTCAACCTACCCCACACTTCTTCTTGCAGCCCCCATGACCTATCGTGCATTGTCATCCCTATATCATTATGGATCATGTGCTAAATACCATGACATCTTTAATATTTTTTGTCTTAATTACTCATTTTGTTAAATTTTTTGTTGAAAAGTTGTAAATAGGTCTCACTTTTGTTTTTGTTTCAATTGAAGTCCTAATTTTTGAAACAAATGACTCAATTAGGTCATTTCAATTACTACCTTACCAACAAACCAATAACGTTAAAGACATGTCACGTGTTAGTTAGTAGATGTTGGAAGTCCCACATCAACTAGAAATAAGGTCAATTCACAATATATAAGTGGGTGAAATCCTCATTTTACAAGTTGGTTTTGTGGGATTGAGTTAGGCTTAGAGCCCACTTCTAACACGATATTAGAATCAAATTAGAGCCTATCCCAATGAGATTTCTTGGACATTATGTTACACCCGCTATCGGGCCACTAACAAAACATCCACTAAGTGCAAATGTCATTATGTTGTGAGGGGGTGTAGATAAGTAAGGTAGATGCAACAATCCTCACCTTACAATGTTAGTGCTGCGTGTCAAATGTCATTGTGTTGTATTTGATTCAGTCCATATGTATGTGGTCTCGATTCAATCAACTTTTAAATTTTTTAAAATGGAGTAATGTTGACACTCTCAAGATTAAGACCAAATTTATTATTTGAATAAATGTTATGGTGATATTTATCTTAAAATTGATTTTTTTTATTAAATACTTCTAAAATCATTTTTAAATCACCTCTAACAATATTATTAGATTTTATTTAAATAAATTATTTATAAAAAATATATGCATGAATAATATAATAGTTCTAAATACTTACTCTTTTATGAAAAATAAAAATAATTTAAAAAATCAATTTTTGTTATTAATTAAAAAAATACAAATATTCAATAATTTAAATAATTAATATGTTAGAAAGTAAATTTTAATAAAAATATTATTATAAGATCTATACAAATTTTATTTTAATTTGAAGAGGGATAACGGGATAACATTATTTTATTTAAAAGAAATTAGAATTAAATTAAATAAAAAATATATATATTAAATTTAATTTAAATATAAAATAATGACACTTAACACGCGATATTAATATTAACACTAACACGTGACGCTATCAACGTCTCCTAATATATGGGCAAATTTTTTTTGAAAAAAAAAGTAAAAAAGAAAAACTACAAACGGACACCACATAACATATTTTTAACATTGATACGATACTAAATATTTAATTAATAAATTTTTAAAAAATTAAAACTTAACTGAAATAAAAACATAGATAAATTCTACTTACAATTTTTCAACAAAAGTTGGAAAAAAAGGAAATAAAAAGTCATAATTGTATTTAGGATTTAGGATGATCATGATATCCACGTCACCCCTCCTTCAACCCATATATTTATATCAAATCTTACTTCATTATTGCCCATTTAACATTTAAAGGTAAGGAAGACTAATGCAGACAGGTAAGATTATGGTTCCTGCATTATTGTTTCCTCTCCATAATTCACTTATTTTTACCCATTAATGCACCGCATTTCGCTTATTTATTGATAAACTTTTAATTTATTATTTAAATTATTTATTTTAATTTTTTTAATAATATGATATTTATAACAATAGAAATTCTCTCTTTTGTCTTCACATTTCAAAATATTAATTTTATCTTTTAAAATATAATTATTTATTATATTTTTGAAAATTGATCGTTACTTTTAGAAGCTTCTTGAAAAAATCATTTATTTCTGCTCTTTTTTTTTTCTCTATTTATCAAGTTTTTTTTTAATATTTTACTTTATTTTTAATAAATATAAGGTTAAATTACTCTTTTAGTCCCTCTATTTATTATGAAATTTCAGTTTGGTCCTCAAGTTTTTCGTTGTCTCAATTTGGTCTTCATTTTCTTAAAAATGACTTAATTTAGTCATCACAGTTAACTTTGACCAGACAGTGTTAAAGTCAACGTCACGTGTCAATTTCTGTTTTTTTTTTTTTAATATTTTGTAATATTTTTTTAAATTTTTTTAAATTTTGACACGTGTCACTTCATAGTTGTGCCACGTGTCAAAAATTAAAAATTTTGACACGTGGCACAACTATGAAGTGACACGTGTCAAAAATTTTAAAAAATTAAAAAAAAAATTAAAAAATTAAAAAAAACCAGAAATTGACACGTGGCGTTGACTTTAACACTGTTTGGTCAAACTAACCGTGATGACCAAATTGAGTCATTTTTAAGAAAATGAGGACCAAATTGAGACAACGAAAAACTTGAGGACCAAACTGAAATTTCATGACAAATAAAATGACCAAAAGAGTAATTTAACCGAAATATAATTTTATTTTATATATTAATTTAAAAACATTACATTATCATCACCTATTAATATAATATTACGCATCTTTAAAAAATAGGTACACACAATTGTTGTGTGTTTGTGTGTACGCTAATAATAATATAAGAGTGATTAGAATGATGAGTTAAAAAATAATAATTTATATTAATTCTCCAACACTTGCTCCATGAGATGACAATACATTGTTTAACACCAACCTGTGTTTTTGTAATGAGTTAAACTTTCCCAGCACTTAGATAACATTTAAATGTTAGGTGTTCCTAAATAATTATTCTTTCTACCTTATAAATATTCCAAAGGCTTCACCACCTAACCCTATCACAATCTTCTTCTCATAACACTTACCACACTTCACTTCCAAAAACATTTCCTTTTATCGCGGGCAGAGCCATGGAGCATCATATGGTCCCTCTTCCGTTCCTTAAGGCTTTCAATTGAATTAGTGTCATCTTCAATAAGTGAAGTTGTAAAGATCACTTAATGGTAAAATTAGAAGAGATAAGTGTGTGCTCCAACTAGTTGCAAATCTGACGATGGAATTGATATTATTTGTTTGGGTTAAATATGTTGTTGTCCTTTAATTTTAGATGAAAATTGGAATTAGTTATTTTGTGAAACTTTGATTTAATTTAGTCCTCAAACTTTAGAAATGCATGGATTTAGTCATTTTAACCAAATTTTGTTAAGTTTCTTTGACGTTTCAGACGCACTTTACGATCAAATTATTAACATTAAAACGAAAATGTGTCAAATAGGATAAGTAATTCAAATACTATTATGAGATGTGCTTGAAAAGTCAGATAAATCTAACAAAATTTGATTAAAATGACTAAATTCAAATATTTCTAAAAATAAAAAACTAAATTAGTCAAAATATTTGAAAATGAACTAATTTTAAAATTCAGAGACTAAAAATATATTTAAACCTATTTATTTTAGAAAATACCTATCACAATTTTGTTTTGAAAAGACATATCAAAAGTGAAAAAAGAAAAAATATTTAAATTTACTTAGATCTCAACAATGTGATACTTTATTAGATGTATTAATAACAGTAATGCATTCAACTCTGTGTGCTAGCAACTTCTAACAATTACCATTACCGATAAAAAAATAGAAAAAAACATCATCATCAATCGGGTTAAACAAGAAAAGAATACCTTCCTTTATTACATACTATAAAAACATTTAATATATTTATTAACATTTGCGTTGGAATCACTGCCACTTCCCTTCTTAAAATGAGAATGGTTACCTGGATTTTGTGTCAAGCAAGCCTCGGAACCGACTTAAATCGGGCCCTGGACTGAGAGGTAATTTTCTTTTTTGTTATTTCTTAATTTAGACAATCATCCAAAAAGTATGTAAAGTTTGGTTCTTCCTATTCATTTTTTGAATGTTCTTCGCAAACCGTTAAAAGGAATTTCCATTCTGTGGGGTGACACTATCATTGCATATATCTCCATTAAAAACATTGGAAAGGAACTCATATTCATCCAACACAATTTAAAGTCACGTGTACTCATTGTTCAAACTTTACACTATGGATCAAAATGGAAGAAGAATGATACGGAAAGAATGAGAGAGGGGAGTTCCATTTTTATACTGTGAAAATGAATATTTCTTAATTGTTAAGAAGATGCATGTCTATTTCAATCTCATAAAATTTTACACTTCTAAATTATTTAGAAAAGTCAATTTTCGTTGGGTTCACAGCATAAAACGGATATTGTGGAGTGTTAATATACCATCTCCACACATAAAAACCTCTCAGACCCAAAATCTGATTTTTTGTGTGGACTTTTTATTACTTTTTTGTTTTTTCAAATAAACTATGATGACAACTTCAAACTCTCTTTGTTTTAAACTTTATTTTGATTTGTTGTCCCACGAGTTTGGTTGCAATAGATAACACGTCTAATAGTCTCATATCAATTAAAAATTTGTGTTTCATCACCGTTTGATCTTTAAAAGACGTTTAAGAGGATAAAAGGAGAAAAAAATATTTAAACTATCTTTGACCTCGACTCTCACACAATACAAAATTATTAAACATAATAAGAACAATTTTATATATTATATTAAAAAGAAGATTTTAAACCTAATTTAATTTTACAAAATTAATTTATAAGATGGACATACATTTAATCTTCGGATACTAAACGTAATTTTTATAAAGGTAAAATAATGTTAAAGTCCCATTAAAGTTTTTATTTGTATTGTCTTAATTATTGTTATTTTATTATGATTAAAGAAATGGTATAATGTTTAATCGAAGAGACCCGTATCCAAAAGTAATAAGTTAAGGAGATATTTGCAGAGGAAGCATAAATGCGAAAATAGTAAAATTAATATGGGTGAAGAAAATTGTTGAGTGAAGCTCATCCACAGATGCAAAGTAGCATTAAAGTGAATTTAATGGCATGTCAGAAGTAGGAGTAAAGGTGAACACAAAGGTGATGATGAGTTAAAGCTTAGTGTTTTTATTTTGTTTAAAATATTTGCATTCATTTTCAAAAATCTTTGTCATTGGTTCTTATATATCTACTTTCCACTGCATCACCTAGCTTCTTTATTATTCCCATCTAATTCATCTCACCTATTCTTCACATTCAAACCAAAATTGAAAACTCTTTCTGACTTCCATGTTGAAAATCTTTGACGCTCTTTCCTCTTACTTTCTTTTCTTTCCAGTTCCAATAATTTCTTCTGAACCCAAAATTAAATGAAATATGAGTTAAATAATAGGAGAGTTCATTCATTCAAAATGAAATAAATTTATAGTATATAATAGATATAAATCTTATTTTTAAGTAAATTTTGTAAAGTTGAACTTCAAATTTATTTTTCAAGACGATATTAAAACTATCTAAAACAAATTTAAACGAGATTTTTTATTTATTATATATATATATATATATATATATATATATATATATTATCATTCATCACTTGTTATGAGATAATTATTAATATTTAGTTCTATATTTAAAATATTATATTTTGATTCGTAAAATATATTAAAATTGGGTTATGTATCTTTCCTCTTTAATATTTGATACAAAATTAAAATTCATTTATATATAAAATGTTGGTACATTTTGATTCTCAAGATTTCAAAATAAATTATTATAATTCTTACGTTAAACTTTTTTTATATTCAAATGTATTTTATATTAGTATTTGAGTTATTTACATTCTGTGACACATTTTCGTTTTAATGTTTATTAAAAAATGTGTTTGACACATAAAAAAATTAATGTAATTAAATTAAAAAAACTATATCCATTCATTTTTTAAAGCTTGACGATTAAAAAATATCAAAATTTCGGACATTAACGGATTTCAATTTCCAATTTCACGTCAAAGTTTAAAGATAAAAAACATAATTAACCTTAAAAATTTAACTTTAATTAGAAAATAAATTATTTTTTATGATATATAAACAAATATAAAAATTATCATTCAAGGTGATTAAACTTATAAATTTCGTCTTAATCCCAATAATCAGCTATTTTGTTTTCTTTCTTTTCAAGGTTTATCTTACGGTTGACAAAACACTGTAACCCAGAAATTTCTACACTGCATGAATTTTCAACACAACTAAGCTAAGTGAGTATGTGGTACATGCTAGCTGTTTAAAACTGTCATTGACTTTGTTGCAGACACTTTATTCATTCATGCCACATAGCAAAGTGTTTTTCAACACAACAAGTTTTGTGGAAAAAAAATGTCACTATTTTTATTTGTTTAATTTTACCTATTTTCTTTCATGAATGATGATCAACGTATTTGTTGTCCTCAATAATTAGTCAAAAACATATCAAATAAGATAATTTCGACAACAAATTACATAACCATTATATTCAAAAATTTACTTTAAAACTAAAATAGTGAGAACAAAAGTATTTAACTTAATCATATAAATCTTAAAACTGACCTACATATAAATATTTTGTATATTCATTTCTCTCCTTCAAAGCATAATTTTTAAGCAACTTCATTATAGTTGTTTAAACTATCTTACATCATTTGCTCCAATTCTAATTTTTCTAAAAATATAATTTTTTACCTTGAAAATCGTAATCAAATTGGAATTTTCTTTTAACCAATCAATGGATAGATTATTACGATAATAAATATTTCGACATGTACAACTTAAAATTTTACACATTACTCATCAAAACCCTCTTTAAAAGCATTTTCCAAATTCCATTGTTAATGTGTTGTTTGTTGTTTCATTAATTATTATAAATTAGGTTTTAGGATTTTGGAGGATCAACCATAATCCCTATTCATTTTAAATTAATTGATGAATCAACAAATGCATGGGGATTTTTATACTGTTCTTATTTGTTTCCTTACGTTAATTAGTACTATATGATTACTTGGTGCTAAAAAAAACTCATACGTGATTGATTTAAAACTTCCTTAAAAAAATGCTTTGTGAGTTGATTCAATAGTTTGGATTCTCTATTAATTTTTTGGTCTGATATTTGTCTTCAAAATATATTGATGTACAATAATTTTAAAATTTTAAAATATATTAAATTTATTTTTAAAAAATAAAAATAATATGTTTTTTATGTTCAATAAAGAACAATACAAAAAAATACTCAGCAAAAAATTTGGATTTGTTGGTTCTGATTGGGTCGTCTTAAAATGAAATTTTGGTATATTAGAACAACTAAAAAAAAATTTAAATATTTTTAAAATTTTCAAACTCACGAAATTAATCCACACATTGAACCAAATTAGGTAAATTAACCCGTGTAAACTCACAATTATAAATTGGCCAATACTTTACCTGGTACAAGCTGCAGGGACTAAATTAATGTGAACAACTAGTGTTCCGTGACTCTATACCTACCTTTAACATCCCTAACGGGTTAACAATATTTTTATATCAAAATTTGAAAAAAAATTCCTTTTTTATAATTTTTAATATGTTTTGATATGGTTTTTAGTAAAAGAAATCATGTTTTCAATTCTTTAATTAATTTTCTACAAATGATAATAAAAATAACTAATCTTAATTAAAAGCATGACATTTGTGACCTCTCACTAACATTAATAATTACTTTTATTCATAAATAAAAACATGAACATTTAATAGAACAAAACATCTTTTTTTCTTATATATAGGTAACTCTGTTAAGAGATTTAGTTATGGAGTGAGAATTCAATCTTTCTACCTATAAGACAGTGCTTTTCAGAGTTATCTAACTACACGTGAGTAATGATATCCTTTAAATATATTTTAGTGCCTTAATTTTAATAAAAATTTAAAATTAGCTTTTTTTTTTCTTAAAAAAGTATAATATTTTTAATTTATTCGTGTTTAATTTTTTTAACGTTCTAACTCAAATATTTAAGTTAAGATATTTTTTAATGCATAAAAAAATATTATTGAATTAAAAGACTATATTTATTTAATTTCATATTTAAATTTAAGAATAAAAATGTATTTAACTTTTTTCTTTTTCATCTTTTTTTTCCTTTCATCTCGGATAATCAATGAACTTGTCAATTTTTTTTCTATAAACAAATATTAAATGTTGATACATCAATTTTTCTAATATTAATAAATAATTTTTATAGGAATATTATATATATGTAGGTTGGTTTCCAATGCACACTATAGCTACTATAGTTGTTGTCATATGTTGATAACCTCTACCAAAGGTATCTTAACTACACTCTGTTGACACCAACTACTAATATCAGCCAAGGACCCCTCACATTTAATGTCCTCACTTCATTGTTTCTTGTATTTATAAGCTCCAAACTTACCACTTTCTCTTCACTTTTCCTTTCCCTTTTTTCCTTCTATTTTGTCACCTTCTTCTTCCTTCCATATCATGGCCACTCTTCAAGTTATCACAGTTCTTCTCCTAGCGTTTGCCCTAGCTCAAATTCAACCCTCAACATCTCAAACGCTACAGGGCAAAGTCTCCTGCGTTGACTGCACTCTTAACTATCCCTTATCTGGTTTGCCAACTTTCTTCCATCTTCTACTTCCTTTAGTTATATCTAAACCAATGTTCATTATATCCATTACTCTGTTTCTTAGCCAAATAGCACGTGCATGTTTTGTTTATCTCTTTTGTTTTACTGTCATAACCTAAAATCTCATGCATATTACACACACTCTCTCACGATAAGAAGTCTCGACCAGAGATAAGACAATTTCATAATGTACAATGAAGTGTAAACTTCAACTTACAAGTCGATTTTGTGAAATTGATTTAGACTTAAATTACACTTCTAATTCTAATACGATATTAGGACCAAAATTGTCTGGTTTGACTTTTTGTACGTGTGTTTTAGGCATCTCGTATTCTTTCTTGTTGTTGCAGATGTTAAGGTTTCAGTGAAGTGTGATGGTGTGAGAAAACTGGTTATGGCGACTACAGAAAATGATGGCTCCTTCAAAGCTAACCTTCCATCAGACAAAAAGAATTGCTTTGCAAAAGTCCTGGGTGGACCGGTTCAGCTTTATGCCTCAGGGAAGGAGCAGATATCCCAGATTATTAAGGGCAAAGAGTATAACAGGTACACCATCTCCACCCCTCTGAGTTTCAGAACATCGTGCCCCCAAAGAACAAACTGCAAGAGTGGGAAACAGGTTGGTTCATCCAAAACTGTGGATCTTCCTCTTCCTCCGGAGTGGGGTTTGGCACCAAGTAGCTACTATGTTCCTTTCTTCCCTATCATTGGAATACCTTGATCATCATGTCATTTAAGGTCACTTTATTGTAACATATGATTATAGATGTCGTATCATATGTAGTGTGAAAGATATAATGCCACAGATAGTTGTGGTATATATATATATGCAGTGTATGATATAGTTTGTGAGGAAAGTTAATTTCCTGGTTTGAAAGCTCATAAATACTGTATTAATTGCTTTTGTCAACTTATGTTACCTTTTTATATATGTATTTTGCAAATCATGAAACTGTTTTCAGTTTTTCTTTTTCTTTTTTTCATCTTTTTAGTGCTTATAAATATATGTCAAACTATAACATTATTAGTTCTTTGTAATTTTTCTTCACTGCTATCTGTTAAGGAAAGTGATGTTGGTGTCTAAATCTGTTACGGTTTATTGATGGGATTATATATTTTTCTCATGGGAAAATGATAATTTGAAAAATATTTGTTCGATAAACTTTTGACAAACAACCAATTTTGATAAAAAAAAAATCTAAAATTTTATTACTTTAATTTTGTAACTTCTATATAAAAATAAAAATTACTCTATTTAGTAATTTTATCAATCAAATGTTTGTTAAAAAAATATTTTTCGTTTTTTTATATAGGGTTATAGTTATTGAGAGACTATAGTTATATATATATATATATATATATATATATATATATATATATATATATATATATATATATATATATGATATTGATTTTACACGTATATATGATGACCTTTTTTTATATCACCGATTAATTTATATATTTTTTTGTTAAGTATGTTTTTAGTACCTAAACTTTGATCCAATCTTGGAATTCATCGCTGTATGAAATTTTAATACATTTTGGTCCCTAAATTTTAAAAATAAATAAATATAGTTCTTTTAACCCCCAATTACTTTAATTCTTTTGTTGACATATTGAAGGCATTTCCAAGTAGATGTTAAAGTGAAAATGTGTCAAATGGTGTAAATAATTCTAATACTACCACGAAATACGTTCGAAACGTCAACAATTTAATATAATTGAGTTTAAAGAATTATATTTATTCATTTTTAAAATATGATAACTAAACTGTATCAAAATTTTAGACAAAAACTAATTCTAACTTCACATCAAAATTTAGGAACTAAAATCATGTTTAATTCTATATTTTTTTATATGAAAATCATAATCATTAACCTGGTGAGAGACTATAATTTTATATATATCAGTCACTCTATTTAATGAATTTATATAATATTTACGATCACTTTTAACTTAAAAACCTTAAAATAATATAGCGTCTTATATATTTAATCTCTTATGTTTAACTTTATCTTCGTTACTTAAATTATTCCGAGGACATTTATGTACGAAATATCCAAGGAAGTGATAATGATAATGAAAGGAGTCAAAAGTTATTATCTTTTCCAAAAAATGAAAATATGAATTTATGACCTGCATTAATTTCTACTTCTTCTGTTCTGGTTTCTGACACAGCCAGCAAGGCCCGACTATAACATAAAAATGGAATTATGTGTGAGATGTGTAAATGGGACCACCAACAATAATTAAATTTCAAAATTGAAGAAACTTTCACTAATGAAATATTATTACGTAAATAAATTGTATATTTTGTTTAAACTCTTAGAAGATTATGTTTATTTATTTATTCAAATTATCAAACTTATTTATGTTAATCTAGTTTAAAATTTTACATTTACATTCACACTCTTACATTTTTAAGCAAACTTTGATGTTGTTATTTCCTCAGTCATATTTCTTACCACCAGAGCATGAAATTGGAATGCTTAATTATCAAATTTTAAAATCTTCAATTCAATTACATATATTTTGAATATGTTTTCTTAATTTTTTTAATTCCAGATGCCGAATATTTGACCTTCAGTTTATATTCATTACGAGGGTACCGTAGGTGCAGATTGCATTTCATAAGAACGCATTAATTGGTCCAACTAAAATATTAAATGATATTTTATGTGAAGTTTTTTTTTGGATAGAAAACAAATATATGATTAAAAAAGAAAGTTACCAAAATAATGATAGGTCAAAATTTTGAATATTGACGAAATTAATGAATGTTTCACTCTCATATAATACCGTAACTTAATATAAAGAGTTTGTGAAATTCTTGAGAGAAGAAAGATTGAGTTGGAACGATATGAACCTTTTACATTTAATTTGAAAGTTCTTGATTAAATAAAATGATTTATTTGTAAGTAAAATAATTATTTCAACAAAGATCTTTTATTTAACAAAATATAATATATAAAAATTAGGGTTAAGTATGTTTTTAGTCCCTGAACTTTAATCCAAATTTAGAATTCATTCTTGTCCGAAACTTTAATATATTTTGGTCTTAAACTTTAAAAATTAATAAATATAGTCATTTTAACTCAGTTACGTTAACTTTTTTTTGAGGTGTTAAACATATTTCTCAATAGATATTGAACCAGGAATGTATAAAACAGTATAAAAAAATTTCAATATTAATATGAAAAGCGTTCTACACCTCAAAAAAAATTAACATAATTGAGTTAAAATGACTATATTCATTTATTTCTGAAGTTTAAGGACCAAAATGTATTAAAGTTTCAGACAGGGACGAATTTCATTTTTGGGTCAAAATTCGGAACTAAAAACATACTTAACCCTAAAAATTAATTAAGACTTGATAATTATTAACTGTATATTTTATATATTACATAGTAAATGTAAGAATTAAAAATATGGCATTAATTCTTGTCCATTCTAATTTTTTTAAGTTTCGATATTATTTTTTTCATCAACTTAAAAAAATTTAAATTATCATATAATAAATTTATCTATGTTTTTTCATCCAACACGGTCCAAATTCGTTAAAAAAGAATTGGTGGGTATACTTTGCTGTCCCTTTGCCTACTCTTGAGTGAGGAAAATTTGACTAAAGAAATATAGAAACTAATGGTCAAATCTTTAATATTTGTTTATACAAAAACACTTATTTGAAAGGTGTAAAATTTGTCTATTTCCACATACTACGTACTTTAATCATTTTCCGACGTTACATCATTAATTACTAAGTCATAGATACGTTACTAGGTTATGTATTAGGCAAAAGGAAACGCGGAATCAAATAGTAGAAGAGTTTGTGTGTGTTTTGTTCAAACAAAAACACACAACAAAAGCTTTATTAATTACTACATTTTAGTTTGGTTAAGTTTGAAATAATCAGTTTTAAGGAATTGATTTGCGTATGAAATTATAAAACGATTTATGAAAGGAATCACTTACATTAGAAGTTATTTTTGAGGATTTTCGAAAGTTTTTTAAATATACTTTTAAAGAAAGTCGCAATTGAAGTAAGAACTTGTAACTATTGAAGTCAAACTTATCACAGTTAACTTTATAATGCGACTTGTTTCTTGATTAACATAATTATTATTATTATTATTATAACATAAAAAATATGAGTATAATGATGGGTAAAAGGGATGAATTTTATTTATTTTTACTAGATATCAAAAAAGTTTTCTATTTTTTTAAAAGTATTTCTTACGAAACAATGAAAAAGAATGTATTTTTAATTTCATTTTTACTCATTGTTGATGAGGAGCATGAAAATAACTTATTATAAAAGTCCAAGTCAAAACGTGGGGTATTTGGACACACAATGATTATAATTAAATAATGCATTATGTTTTTATTATTTTCTTGTTATTTCATTTTTTCTTGTTGTTAGATATCTCTAATTGTCTATTTGTTTGTGCTAAAGAAAATTCACTTTTTATTTCTAATATTTTTTCATTATAAATATTTGTAAAATATATTTTTATTTATTGTCTATAAAAATAATATTGTTTATGTAAACTTTAATTATTAAATCATTTGTGTCCATTAGAAATATCTTTTGGTTCCTGATTTGGTCTTGTTTTTTTACGCGTTCAATTTAGTTTCTGTTTTATTAAATTATTTTCAATTTCATCCTTTTGGTTGATGTCGTTTAAATTGATAACGACAAAGTGTACATGCTAACACTGTCTACATTACGTGACCTGTTTTAATTATCATTGTTTGTATTTTGTTCAAATAAGTCCTTATTTTAGTTAAATTTGTTTATTTTAGTCTCACCCTCTATTTCATTACCCTCAACCTCCACTTTATCATGACCCTCATCATGACTTTCATCATCCTCACTCTTTATTTATGACCATTCACCACTGCATCCTTTACCATTGCCACCACCACCATTATCGTCATAACCACAACCACAACCACACTAAAATCATCATCACCACTAAACTAAATTCACAACCACAACCACCACCACCACATTAAAACAATAACCACCACCACAACCACCCTACAACCACCCCCTACAATCATCACCATTTCACTACAATCACCACCACCACTAGCACCACACTAAAATCACATTCACCGCCTTACATTAAACCCACCAACAACAACACTCACGGTGGTAGGAGTTTCAGTGTGATGGTGATGAATATGTATTTAGTGTGGTAGTGGTGGTGGTGGTGATTTTAGTGTGGTGGTAATGATTGTAGGGTGGTAGTGATTGTTTTAGTTTGTTGTTGGTGGTGGTGGCAGCGACGCGATGGTGGTGGTCGTGGTGAAGAGTCATGAAATAAAGAGTGAGTGTGATGAAGGAGTTCATGGTGATGGTCATAATGAAGTGGAGGTTAAGAGTAATGAAGTGGAGGTCGAGACTAAATCGAACAAATTTAATTAAATTAGAGACTTGTTTGAATAAAACACAAACAATCATAATTAAAACAATCTATGTAATGTGAACAGTGTTAGTCTGTACACTCTGTCATTATCAATTTAAATGACGTCAACAAAAATGACAACATTAAACATAATTTAACAAAATAGAGACCAAATTGAACGCAAAAAAATAGGGGACCAAATTGAAACAAAACAATGACCACAATAGTATTTAAACCTTATAGATAAGCTCAAAATATGGTAATTGATGTAAGCTTCTTATGTTATATTTAAATTCCATTTTATTAATAACAATAAATTATGTCAATATACATGTTCAATTCATTTACTGTATGTTAGCATGTATATTGGTGGATAGGTATGTCAATGGGACGGGTAGGGTATGTGTAGTAGCTTTCTCGTCCCCTACCCACTAGATAAATATCACTCATCCTTATATTCATGCGAGTATTTGTTATGCGAGTATCTGTATATTTTCTTTAATATCAATGGATATTCACAAGTACCCACGAGTATTTACAACAAAAATTAAAATATTTAACAACATATTTTAACTATTCAAACAAGATACAATACATAACATTTATAAATTCCAAACAAAGTTCAAATAACTCCTTTAAATAGTGTTTAATGGCGGTTTACAAAGAAATTAATTATTTTTTTAAATCAATTGATTAAAAACAATCGGTTCAAAATCAATGTGTTTTTTTAATTTTTTTAATTTAAATTAGAGTATAACGAATACAAGTATCTATAGGTACGAATATTATGATAAAAAATTCTTGTACCTGCTATATATGGATATCTGCGAGTACAAATTTTTTTGACATCCTTGAAGCCTGATATCCTAACATTGTTTCATTATAATGGATATAATTTAATATATCAATTGTATTAGATTGAGTAAATTGATTAAAATATTAAAAACAGTTTACTCAAATTTATAATTTTAAAATATTACTTCTATAAATTATATTATAATTTTAGAAAAAATAGAGTTTATAATTTAATATTTACAAAATTGAATAATTTAATATTTAAAAAATCACTCTATTAATAGAATAATAAATTAAATTAAATAATAAACTGTCTTTTGAATCAATCACCATATTCAAGGCATTGTCCATCGCATTCTTGAGTCAATCACCACATCTGAAAATATTGTCTCTTTTGAAAGTTGAAATTCTGTCACGAGTTTTCTTCTCCACATACGAGATCAAAGTTTCAATCTCAAACTCGTATTTATTTAGTCAATTACCGCATCTAAAATATTATCTTCTTTTAGAGATTAAAATTTCATCACAATTTTATCATGCGTATATCAGTAATTGAATGAGAAAAATATATTTAAATGTCTTTGTGCAATGAATATCATAATAATTATGCTTTATGAATATTGACTGTGTAAATAGAAAAAATAGTGAGAAAATGAAAACTATGTGGAAGACCCTTGAAATTCTTTTCCATAGATTGGGTCTTCGGTACCTTGATGACATGTGGAATTACGTATATTCTCGCATGTGCCTACGTATACAATAATAGAGAAATGCATACATAATTATTATTATTTTTCATTGTTAATATGATTTTTCAGCACTATATGAGCTTTTGTGCATTATTCTGAGATTTTCCAGATTCATTCACATAGTATTAAGTTTCATGATTTTATGAGCAATTAGAATTTCTTTCTAAATTTAATTAATTTATGTTTAGTCCTATTAATATTTGAGATTTTTTTTTTATAATGAAGTAAATTAGTTTTTAGGTAAAATTATTTAAAGTAAAATAATGTTGAATAAATATATTTCACCCCGAATTCAAAAATAGAACACCTAGTGCTAATAAAAAAGTCAACACACGTGAAGTCGAATTAATACACATGTCAACTGAGTTAGCATTCAATGTTTTTAATTCTTACATTATTAGTTATATGACAAAAAAGGAGAGGAAACTTCACACAGATATTTTTTATTTGATTAAAAAGAAAAAAAAAGATTCTTAAAGGAAACATTATGAAATTATCTCATTATTTTGTCTTCTTTAAAAATTTTGATAGAAAATGAAAAGTAATAATTTTAGTTTCTCATAAAAAACAATAGTTTGTGATAATTTTGTAATTAAAAAAACAAAAAATATCTTTGGTAGACTAGTATTATAATTAGATCAATTATTCCCTGGAAAAAGGTGTTGGTTGGATTGACCGGTTACAATTTGATATATTGAATTCCACTAATAAATAAATAAATATATATATTAAGATTAAATATGTTTTTTTTTTTTAATTTTTTTATTTTAAAAATAAAATTTGTAAATTTAATTTTTTTAACTAATTTTTTTTAATTTATTTGACATTTCAAATACGCTTCAAAATAATTTTTGTAGTTAACACTAAAGTTGAAATATGTGTCAATTAGTATAAATAATTTAAATGTTATTACGAGACTAGAATATTAAATAAACTTAAAAAAAATTTAAATTTGGTTAATAGTACTAAATCTAACATTTTTAAAATTAAATAATTAAATTAGGTCAATGTTATAAAAAGAGACTAATTCTAATTTTTACTTTAAAACTAAAAAATCAAAAATATATTTAACCTTATAATATATATATATATATATATATATATATATATATATATATATATATATATATAATTTTTACTTTAAATAATATATCAAAATTAAATTTTTCACACAAAGTACTTAAAGGATTATATTTTTACATAACATTTTTGTCAAAAATTAATTTTACTTATCATACTAAACTATTAATATTATTAGTATATTTTTGTCTAGACTAAAAATAGTTAATAATATAGTGCAAATGTTAATATTGACAATCAACAGAGATCATTTTACAATTATAAAAAAAAAAGAAGAAGAGTATAATACCAAATGAATAAATAAATTACATTAAAATTAATTTTTAGCAGAAACTTCAGATGACAAAAGTATATTTAAACCTTACTTATAATTAAAGGTCTTACAAATAATTGAAAGTTTGCTGTTTTTCAATAGGAGGTGATGATAAATGTGTCTGGTGCGTCACCCGAGATTTGCTATGTTTATTTAAAAATGAATTATTTTTATACACGAAAACACAAATGTTAATTTTTAGGGTTAAATATATATTTGATCCCTATTTTTGTCAAAATTATTCAATTTGGTCCCTATTTTTGTTGTTTGTTCAATTTGATAATCATTTTTGTAAAATCGTATTCAATCGAGTCCTTTTGACAAACGGTGTTAAAATTGTTAATGGCACAGTGACACGGTGTAACTTTTTGGGTTAAGTGTCAAATTTTGGAATATATGATGGCACACATTGGCACAGTTAAAAAGAAATTGGAGAAAAAAGTTTGAATTACGTAAAAAGATAAAACATGGTAAAGTAAAAAAAATTAAAAAGTTTAAATTGAGGGTTTACTGTAGCAAGAGTTCGAGAGGAAATTGGGCATTCGAGAGTTAGAGAGTTCGTTGAGTGAAAAATTGAAATTGGGCATTCGAGAGGTCGAGAGATAGGAAAAAATTAAGGTTGGTGAGAAAGGGGAAAATTAGGGTTCTTGGGTGGTGGAGTTTCTTGTTCATCAATTAGGGTTCGCGAAGAGGGGAATTTGCGCTTGAAGAGTGATTTGCGATTGAATCTTCGAGATTGCGTTGGAACCACGAATATGAGACCCACCGCAACTTGGTTGCCCCCAACTATTACAGCAAGAGGAGGAAGACGAATGGTGACAAGACATACCTCTCAAACACGAATTCTGAATCACCAAGTAGATTGTGCACAAGTTTCTTGTTGGGCACAATTTTGCTTGAAACCTATCAAACCCTAATTTCTTCCCCAAATCAATTTCACTAACTTTTAAACCTACAACGGCCGTAAAATTTCACTATGTCAACGTCACTGCCAAAAATTTGACACGTAACTCAAACAGTTTCACTGTGTCACTGTCTCGTTAACAATTTTAACACTGTTTGCCAAAAGGACTCGATTGAATGCGATTTTCCAAAAATAAGGACCAAATTGAACAAACAACGAAAATAAGGATCAAATTAAATAATTTTGACAAAAATAGGGACCAAATGTATATTTAAGCCTAATTTTTATAAAACTTTGAGTTAAGATAATAAAATATATATAATTAATTTTTAAGATAATTATAAAAATAAAATATGTATAGAAAAAAGTTTTTTTTTTAAATAAGTGTTAAAAGGTAAATTATTTATAAATAAATATTTTTAAAATAATAATTAAAGGTAAAACTAAAATATTGAAATGAGAATACAAAATATTATATCTTCTTTATATATTGTTATAAATAAGAGAAACTTTGTGTACAATTTTTTTATTATACTACTTTTATTTTAATGAGCTTTATCACTTTTTGTTAGTTTTAATTTTTAAAATTTATTTAAATAAAAATATCAATACTATTTGTATATTTAATATATAATTAATAATTTGAACGAAAGGAATATAAAAGAAATAATATAAATTGCATATTTATATCAAAGAGGAAGAAAGATAACTATATTATGAAATAATAATTCGTCATGTAATTTTAAGTGGATTTTTACTATTTTTTTTCTTTTTTATGGTTTGTATAATAGTTTTAAGATTTTAAATTTTAAAATACAATTAAGATTAAAATAAAAAATGAAATATCTACATAGTTTATTAATTGTTATAACGTTATTTTAATAAGTAAAAACATTCACGATAATGATAACATTATAAAAAGGGTGTGCAGAAAAAACAACAGTTATAAATTTGTATTGTAATAGATGACCATTTTTAAGTTTAATAATATTTTCAACAAGTTTTTTTTCTCATAATTTTTCCGCTGAATTATTTTCAATTTTTTTTTTATATTTTATATTTTTTTAATAGTTTTTTTATTTTATTTTTTATAATTTATGATGTAAATGTCGTTCTGTTATGTAGAGAATGCTGCGTGACTTAATAATCCCAAAGTATCCTATGAAAGAAAAGACTCACAATATAATAAATCTCAAAATAATCTTATTTTTCTAATCATACTTTTAGAATTAATTGAAAATTAAATCTTTATAAGTGTTAGTTTAAAAATATATATATATATATATATATATATATATATATATATATATATATATATATATATATAACATGCTATATTTGATTTTGTTTATGAATTAATTTATATATAAAAATTATAACTTTTAAAGAAAACAAATTCATTTGATGTTTTCCTAAAGAAGTTTATAGAAAATGTGTCAATGAACCACTATGGAGATAACTTTAGCTAACTAGCAAGTAGAATATTCAAAGTATAAACTGAATGTTAAATTATTTTAGATGCTAACTAGTAGCGTTCAAAATTTGAGTTCGAAAGAAAAATTGGAAAATGCATAATTCTTTTTTTTTTCTTTCAACTAATAAAACATAATAGAAAATTTGAATTTGATCGGAATAAAATTTAAGTTAATAATAATAATGTTAAAATACTTTTTGTCTCAATTTTCGTCAAATTTTATCAAATCAGTCATAATTTTGTTTTTTGTGTTCAAATATGTCATAATTTTTGTCAATTTTGTTCAATTCTTCCTTGCTAACACGGTTTAAATCATTAACGATCATGAACAATGATTATCACATGTCACTTCGTACTTCTTTTTTTTATTTTTTTTAAAATGTCCACGTGTCAATCCAATAACATGCTACGTGTCAAAGTCAATATTTGATATTTAATTTGATCTCTATATTTGTGATTTTTGTTCAATTTAGTCCCAATTTTTGTTAACATAAACCAATTTTGTCTCTCCAAATTGAAATCAAATTTATTTTTTATATTAAAATTCACATTTTTAAATAAATCTTTTTATCTAATATATTAAAATTTACATCATTATAATTTTTATATAAAAATTAAATTTGGTCTTATCTTAGACAGTGACAAAATTGGTTAATTTTAACCAAAATTGGAACTAAATTGAATAAAAATAATAAATATAGGGACCAAATTGAATATAAAACATTGATTCTGACACTTGGCACGCGGCTGAATTGAGACGTGGACATTTAAAAAAAAAATATTAAATCATATTAGCAAAAAATGACCTAATTGAACAAAATTGATGAAAATGAGGACCTATTTGAGCACAAAAATAACATTAGGATTTGATTTAACAATACTGGACGAAAATTATGACAAAAAATTTATTTTAACCTAATAATAATAAATTATTATTATTATTACGTTTTATTTTAAATTTTTTATAACTAAGATAATCATTGAATTTTATCAAATAATTCTTTTTTTAATTTATTAAATCCAACAAATCGTTTGTTACCTTTCATCAATTTTTTTCTTATTTTTTTTTCATTTCTCATTATTTTTTCTTTAATTCAAATAACCATATCCTATCTTAAATTCACTCCAAAAATTTTAAAAAATAAACATTGTCTAAACATTGCAATTAAGGATGATAATGAGACAGGACATGTAGAGTGGACTGTCTCGTTCTTATTCTTAGAGTAAATATTCTCACTCTCATCTTAAATCCTCAAATCTTAAAAAATAAACACAATTTAAGAGTTGTAGTTAAAGATGCCAATGAGATAGGACAAGACGCAATGAGTGTGACCATCTCATTCTTATTCACAAAGTAAATATTCTCAATCTCATCTTAAATTCATTCTCCAAATCTTAAAAAACAAACATAATTTAAGAGTTGTAGCTAAGAATAACAATGAGACAATATGCCATGAGTTTGTCTATCTCGTTCTTATTCTTAAAGTAAATATTCTTTCTCACTAGGTATGTAATTTTTATCTTATTCTCAAATTTATTGGAGAACTGGTATATCTATTTCTGTGTTAATATTCGTACCTTTATTGTTTCAAATATTAATTAATTTTTTAAAATTATCTATTAAATTAAAAATATATTTTATTAATTTAAAACAAAATGACGATAAGAACTAAGACAAATATTAAATGACAAAACGGATATGTATTTTTATATTTAATTTAAAAAATTAAACATTACATATTCATACTCATTTAATACGCACTAGAAAGATTCTAAATTTTAGACTACATTATCATCAAAGCTGGAATGTTGATCTCTACTTTGGTTTTCAACCCAGTTTATTTTACGTGGAAAGTGACATTACCAAGAGTTGGATTCTATGTTATTTGATTAAGAAAGAGAAGTCACTAGCACCGTACTAATCAGTGTTAATATTTGCTTTAGATGACTTGTTTTTTGGTCCCTCATAGTACTACTTAGTCATGGAATAAAAAACATAGACGATAATATATTTGTATTAAACTCAAAATAAAGAAAATAAAAATAAATAAAATTTGACTCTAGAAAATTAATTTAAAAACTTTTATTCTTTAACTAATGATAAATTTACTTTCCATTTTTTTTAATTTTAATTATAAAATTATCATGTTAATTCCAAAAAAGTAATTTTAACATTCTTACATGAACATTGAACAAAACAGTTAAACATATGGGAAATATTTTAATTGAATGACAAAGTAAACCAAAAAAAAAAAATCATATATAAGCAGACAACATATTTATGTGAAAATAGAGATTGTTACGTTTTCAACTATGATGCACCGATACTTCAATTTTGGACACGTATCGTGTCTGATACTTTAGGATACTTTATCAATATTTGTCAATGAAGTATATTATTTATAAAGTCATATTATACTACAAGAAAATATTTGAATAATGACCAATTTTAGTGACAAAAAATAATTAGTCATTATATAGTGACCAAATTGACAACTAAAATAGTTTCAAAAAATTATAATTGGTCTTTAAATTGATATTCAAAATAGTTTCAATTATGAATTGATTCTAAATTGGTCACTAACATTAGCTACTAGGTTTTAACTACCAAAATAATTGGTCTCTAATTAGGAAATTTGGATTCACACAATAACAATCATATAATTATTATATTTTTTAAGAATTATTGTACATTTTTCAATATTCATATATCACGTATCTATCACAAATCGTATCTTATTATTTTGAAAATAAACGTATCGATGTATCGGATACATGTCGTATCCGATACACGTATCGTATCTATGCATATGTTTTCAACAATGAAGATTCATATTTATATTGCAAGAAATTAGAAAAAGTAGACATAATTATAAAAATAAATATAAATATTTTTACAATTTTATTATAGATAATTTTTTTATTACGAAAATTTATTTCATTTTAAAAAATATCAAATCTAAAAAATATTAAACAAAAAAATTTAAAAATAATTTCTTAAAACATGTACTTAATAACACAATTCAAAAAGAAATATGCACATTAAAATAATCAATGTCTTTATATAATAGTATAGATAAGGGGTTAAAATATTTATTTTCATAATAAAATAAGATATAAAAACAATAAGAATAATTATTATTATTATTACGCTTTACTTATATAATTGGATTTCATGTGTAATAAAAAATAATACTACTTTGGTAGACTTCAATATAAACAATTCTTTTATCAGATACACTAGACTTAAATAAAATTTTCTTAGCACCCTTTATTTAACCGTAATCTTATTCTAAGAGATTAGTGTAATTTACGATGTAAAGTTTCAATCAGTGAACTTTAAAAAAAAATACTGAGACTAATGAAATTAAATAATAAGTGACTATTATTTTAAAACAGATGTTTTCTTTTAAAACGATTATTATACAATAAAAACAATTATTTTGCCAAATAAAACGGGGATAAAAACCACATTATTTTGTGGAGAGGAGAAGAAAACATGACATATCTGACTTGTTCCACCAGTGAGATTTCCCAGCACACAAATGTCCATTGACATGTTGACAAAAAAAAAAAAAACTCTGCAAAATTAGGCTTCAAGAGAATTAATTAGGTTTGCTTACACAAAAACCCTAGCTGACTTAAACATAAAATGATTGCATTTGCATACACCTAAAGAAGCAAACTTTTTTTCTTTTTTTTTCCTTCTTATGGTTTTGGAGAGAGGAGGACTTGTTCAAAATGAGATTTTATTGGATGTATAGGTATGTAGCCATCATAAGGTACCCAACATGGATAACATAGACGATTTCTCCTTCATTCCCATAACCGCGTCAAAGTTTCCATCAAAACTTCCCAAATTTTCTAATTTTACACGGTGAATCTCTCTGCCCCACCACCCTATCTTTTTCTCTTTCAACCCCCTTCACGTTTATACATATATATATATTCACTCATCCCATTATGCAGAAAAGTAAAACAGACATAAAAACAGCTACTTTCATATTACAAACATCATGGAAGACCATCATCCACCTGGGTTTCGCTTCTTCCCAACAGAAGAAGAGCTTGTTGGCTTCTACCTACGAAATAAGCTCGATGGTTCAATAAATGCTGCCGCCGCCGCCGCCATTGATAGAGTTATACCAGTTGTTGATATCAATGCCCTGGAACCATGGAACCTCCCAAGTATGTGACACATATTAAAATAAATAAACAAATTTTATGTATTCTCGTAACCTCTCTTTTAGTCCTGAGTTTTTGTTCATATGATTCATTAATTTTTTGTTGTTTGCAGCACTTGCTGGGGAGCTATGTCGTGGGGATACAGAGCAATGGTTTTTCTTTTCACCTGGGCAAGAGAGAGAAGCGAGAGGAGGGAGACCAAGCAGAACCACATCGTGTGGGTACTGGAAAGCCACTGGTTCACCTGGCTATGTTTATTCTTCTGATAACAGAGTCATTGGGGTGAAGAAATCCATGGTGTTCTACAAAGGAAAAGCTCCTATGGGAAGAAAAACCAAATGGAAGATGAATGAGTACAGAGCCATCTCAGTCCCTCACCAATCCAACCCTGTCACCCCTCAGGTACACACAATTGCAAATTCTTCGTGTCTCTGTTTTCCGACATCACATTCACATGTTTAATTATGATGTTCGGTGTGTAGTTGAGATGCGAATTCAGCTTATATCGGGTGTACATCGTATCTGGAAGCTTTCGAGCATTTGATCGACGTCCATCGGAGAGTGGAGGAACAGAGTCACGTGTTCATCAGAGTTCTTCATCTCAGGTTTCTCACTTGCTGGAACTTTCTCAGCTTTCTCAGCTCCCAGAAGGTGGAGGAGATTCAAGTAGCACGAACTGGAACGAGGAACAGCTTCAAGAACCGTCGTGGGAATTGGATTGGGAACACTTCAATTGGGTCTGATTCAAATGACTCAAGAACTCAATGACTTGACATCGACCAAATCATAGATAATGAAACTAAACTCTACCATATTTGTTTAGAACAGACAATAATCGTATCATGTTAAAGAAGAAGTTCTGTTATTTAACCCCATTTTGTTTGCAGACATAGCTTCTACTTAGACGACACTTCCCACTATTTTTATCCAATTTCAACATCAAGTCCATCTCTTTTCCACACCCACTACTAGCCTTTGTAAATTCTTCTTCTCATTATTATAACAATTAATTAAACATCAACTCCTCAGTTCATATATTGTTCCCACTTTTCGTTTCCCCAGCTAAACACTCACTCAGTGATTTTGGTTTCGTCGTGAAACTTTTATTTGTTTTTTTTTTTTTAAATTTTGTTGACCAAAAAATAAAAGTAAAAAGTTTACTCCAACCAAGCACCAACAAGCAGTTAAAAGAATGATTATACTATGAATTACTGAAATTTACATAATTTTACATGATTATAAAATAATTTAATATTTATGAGACAAAAGTGTTAGTTTATTGGTACTAATCCTATTACATACTGAAAATGACATTTCCCCAACCAGGTAACAGCACGTGCGTTGAGTGCACAACAAACCACCGTGTACGGTTGAGTTTGTGTATGGTCAACCTGAATCCTGATGTTACGACTCCAGATACTTTAATTTTGTTTAGTCTTTTACTAATTTTTAAGAAAATAGAAGTTTCTCTTGGAAAAACTATATCTTAATGATAGTTTTTATTTTATAAATAATAGTTTCTATAATTTAGTATTATACCTGTAATAAATTTACTTATTTTTAAATATTATTAGAAAATACGTTTTAAATTATAATTGAATCAAAATTTAAATTAGTACCAGGATAATAAATCCATCCAAACTAATGGTTCCTCAACCGTACTACTTACTTCACTGAACAATCCCCAACCACGACCATATCCAATTCAACATTTTAACCTTACCTGAAAATAATAATAATAATAATAATAATTACCGTAAATATTTTAACGTCCAGATACATTAAGAATTGGCATACATTTAATGGTTTACGTATATATTATAAATTATGAATTTGCTAATTAAAAAATATATGTACGTAAATAAACGAAATTAAATTGTTTTAGGTACATTCAGAAGTTTTTTCTAGTGTTATATCTTCGTATCCCACTTACAAATACAATAAATATAAGAAATATAAGCTAAGAAAAAAGATAATTATATGTTAAATATGATTTTCTTTTTTTTTCTAATTAACTTTAGAATTTTGTTTCTTTTGTCTCTCATTTAATTTAGGGAACTAGGATTATGAAGAGAAAACATTGTACTCATAGTATGCATGGAAGACCAATATATTAGAAGTCATTTTCATTTAACAATAATAGGATTTGTAACCCAATAGTAATATTTAAGTATTTGATATCTATTTGACTTTGAATTTTGGGTGTTGTGTGTTATTAATTGAAATTTTCACATTATTGTTTTTAACATGCACGCTTAAATATGTTTTTAGTTTTTTAATTTTTTGTGTTAATTGAAATTCTTTTTTTTTTAACTTTAAATCAATTTAGTCTTTATATTTAAAAATACGTTGATTTAATCATTTTAACAAAATTTTATTAAATTTATTTAACGTTTCAAATGTATTTCATGATATTAGTATTTGAATTATTTACGCTGTATTTGCCTTCAATATTAATTTAGAAACATATTTGAAATTTTAAATAAATTTAATAAAATTTGGTTAAAATAACTAAATTCATATATTTTTAGAATTGAACGATTAAATTGAGTTAAAATTTTAAAAAAGAAACTAATTCACTAAAAAATAAAGCCAAAACCATATTTAATATTAATATGTATGCAATAGTTAGTCATTACTTCTGGGAATAAGTTATACCCTAAAGTTATGTTACTTGTTTATACTTATTACAATAAATTAGTATCAAAGTTATCAAATTTTTTTATTACGAATGACAATTATTGGATTTGTTATTCAATAGTTTAATAGGAACATCAACTTGAGAATGTGAGAGGTCCATATATTGATTGTGTTAACTTAACAAAATTTGAAAGTAACACTTTTTAGCAAACAAAAGAAAGTAGCACTTCAAATTTGAAGGTAGGATTGATTATATTTACATTGATCAGAGGACAACACAGTGCATGTTACAAGGAAAATTTAGTATCTTTTATATATATATATATATATATATATATATATATATATAATATGCTCATAAAATAAGAAAAATCAAACATATGTAGGTATAATAAAAATAATTATGAGTTTGGTGTTCATGGAATGACAATTTCTCCACTTGTCCGATGAATCATGTAATAATAAAATGTGTTGTGTATAATTAAGAAGACGATGAGTTTGATGTTCATGAAATAATAACTTCTTCACACATAATACTTATATTTTGAGAATAAAATATGGTAACAAAATGTAACAATTATATTTTTATCAAACAAGTTATTATTTATTTAATGTTAAATTGATAAATTGGAAAAAAATATTATGTAAATTAAAAGAGAAAGATAGTTAAATAAATGTTATAGATAATAAATTATAAATTTAGAATTAAAATTCGGGAAAGGTAACGCGCTCACCAAAAGAGAAAATATTTCCTTTATTTATTTTATTTTTATTTTTATATTATGTTAGATTATATAGATAATATAACAGTAATAATAATTAAAAACCATTTACATTTACTTTTTTATTCTTTGTCTTTTATAAATATATATTTTACTTATAAAATTAGGTTGTGAATGTTTATTCGGTGTAAAAAGAAAAACATTTTCCATAATTAAGTAATAGTAATAGGTACGAATTTCCATTATGAAGTTGTAAATGATCTGTTTTGTTAACAATGTTGCTGTGGTAACCAATTAGAAGATCTAGCTAGAGAGAAAGGGAGGAGCAGCAGAGAACGATCTCCCTGTTCTTCTGGATAGCTCTTCGCCGATGGCGATATTCTACGCCTTGGTGGCCAGAGGCACGGTAGTGCTGGCGGAGTTCAGCGCCGTCACCGGTAACACCGGCGCTGTCGCTCGCCGCATCCTTGAGAAGCTTCCGGCGGAGTCCGATTCCAGGCTCTGCTTCTCTCAGGATCGCTACATCTTTCACATACTCCGATCCGACGGCATCACCTACGTCTGTATGGCCAACGACACCTTCGGAAGTGAGTTCTTCTTCTTAATCGTAGTCTTAATTTCATCGTTGTACGATCCGATTCACTTTCTGTTAGAACGTAGGATCTACCTAAGAGACGTGGCGTGTGTTAGATGCTAGTTTGAACTCTTTGTGAGTGAGATGCGTTGTTTTGCTTGGACGAAAATTTCCCCATGACCTATTTTTTTAAAGTCAAAGAAAGCAGAACCGGAATTGAGAACGTGTAGAGAGAAGGAAGAAGTTAAAAACCCTAGGGTTTGACCGGAGAGGAAATAGGCAGGGTTGGCCTTGATATCTTTAATTGTATTGTAGACAATTGTTCTTTAGAACAGAAATTGTTTGGATTTCACTGCTTTTTTTGTATAGAAATATTGTGAAATTGTTGAAAATCACCAGCGTTGGTCTAGTAAGTAATTTGAACAACGTTGTAATTAAAGACTGCAAGCTTGTTTCTTTGTTGGTTCTTCATTGACTTGGAAATTCAACTGTTTTGCTTATTGTTTTTTTTTGAGAGTTGTCTGTAGCTTCTACTGAATATTGAGAACTAACATACTCTTAGTTTGAGTTCCACTGTTGTTCAAGATTTCCTTATACTGACATGTCTGTAACGTGTCGGTTGACAACTAACAATACACCACTTTTAATGCCTCTGAAAGACGCTTTGTAACTATAGGATTTAGGAATCATGTGAATTTCTTAATGTGATTCAAAACAGACCATCTAATCCCTACTTTTAATAAACGCCATGATGTCAATAAACGCCATGTTGTCAAATATCTTGCCACCCAGACATGATTTAGACTGTTTTTTATGGCCAAGTAACTGATGAAAGAAATTGAAGAAAATGAGCGAGATTGCATTACTTTAGCTTGCTAAATTAGAGGAAGTCCCGTTGCTGGATAATCATATACACAAATAGAGAACTCCAAAGGAGTGCAGATTGAACCTTAGCCCAAGTGCCATCTCACGTACTAGTCTTTTACTGCAGCAAATGAACTTTTTCGAAAACCAAGGGCTACCCTTTGTGTTAAGTTTCGTAGTTTGTGTCCTTTTAGCTTCCTCCTGCTTGACAATTCCTAATTTGTATGTACGAATGCGCTCTTAGATCACTAAGAAAATTCAGGCTTTAATAATAGTGCTTCTATGGCAATCCTGATAGGGTCTGTTTTTCAAGTGTTAATAATAGGATATCATCCTCAATGCTTTATTACGTTTTAGAGTACTCTATGTTTTATTGATCTTGAAACTAACCATTAGTCTTTCTGCATGAAAAATCTTACTGCCAATGCCTAAATGGATACATTTAATGCTATCTCACAAAGGAAGAGGTGGGGTGGGGTTAAATTATGACCCTTTTAACGACATATAACATTCTTCTTTAATGCTACATTGACTTTTGAACTAGAAGACGTTCTCAACAATTCTCCTCTCTTTATCAACTAAGTCCAAATTGTCAGATTTATTCTGAACAAGGAAATGATCAAAGAAAAACAGAGGTGGTATACCTCTTCACTTGGAATGCTCCGGTGCATTTATAAGGTGCTTAAGGAGTGATAGGAAAAAACGCTTATTGGAAAAGTTATCTACCTTTTTCCCTGAAATTGTAGTGTATTAATTGGTGAGATAGGTGTCTTCTCTGTTAAGCCCCTTAGTTTCTCATAGTTGGTGAGATTCGAACTTTCAATCTATATTACAGATACGCACTATCATGGTGGACAACATTGAAAAAATATTGGAGAGAGGTGACCGGATTGAGCTTCTTGTTTATAAGACAGCAACAATGCAAGACAGTGCATTTCACTTTAGGAAACAGTCGAAGCGCCTTCGAAGAGCTCTTTGGATGAAAAATTTTAAACTACTGTGAGTAAAATTTCTTTCATACGTTACACACAAGAAAATACATTTTGGAAAGTATACATTTTGTATCTGGGATTCAAAAAATTATTTGGATTTAAAGTCATGGGGCTGGGTTTTTTGACTGTATGTTTTTTGGTCTTTGACAGGGCCTTATTGACATTCTTGATTGTTGTTGTTCTTTATTTAATAATCGCGGCTTGTTGTGGAGGCATCTCTTTACCGTCCTGCAGATCCTAATTGTCACCCTGTCAGTTTATTTATTTTCTGAGCTCTGCAAGCATCATAATCGTTCCTGTCAATATGTACATTGGAGGACGTTTTAGTATTCCATAGTCTACGAGCTGAGAGGATAAATTTGATAAAGGACTCAAACGGTTACATGTATTTTCCTTCTATGTCGTTCCTGGTTCTGTATTATACAAGTTCATACTGCGGCCTGATAAGGTTATCTATGATTATGAAACATCCTTCTGTAAATGTGAATTTTTATTATATTTCATAATCCAAGTTCAATTTCTTTTTTTACGGATTAAATTTAAGTTGAGAATGATTATTTCCCCCATTTAGTTGTGGAAGGTTATAGATTTTCACTGCAATGCTCTGATTTATTACGATAAGATAATCCATTGCCAAAATGATACACACACGGTGTGTATGTGTGTGTAAACTTATGGGTGACGAATGTTGATAAAAGAAATTAAAGCTACTGGAAAGAAGTAAAAATATAGTTGGCAGAAGCAGTCTTCTAGCTTCAGAATAGGCAACAAACTAAAGCATCTGTTGTGATAATTGCTCGGTAAGGTACTGGGATTTGTTTGGCCATATCAAGAATGTCGTCAAATCCATTATGTAGAATGCACTACATTTTGGCTAGGCTACTGGCAGGACGAAACTACAACAGAGACTATCGATGGTGTGACAAAATTGAGTTAGATTCAAAATATAATGTGTGCCAAATCAAGCATCAGGAAATTCTCTGCGATGATTTGGATGGTCGAAAAAGATGTACAACTTTTGGTGCGAAATGTTTGTCAGGACTTTACCTTTTTAAGTACTATAAACCAATATGGCTATCAGAAGTTGTTAATGATATTTTTCCGAAAGTAGTTGATCATCCTTTTATTTGGAAAAGACAGTCTTCATGGATTGCAGGCACTCCCATTTGGGAATTAAGCCTTTCCTGGCTACTTTACAATTCTAGTCTTCCTATATTCTTGTATACATGGCATTCAATTCCAACCAAATATTTCTAAGTGAAACCATTGTTAGACGTCAATATTTATCTTGCATGTAGTTTAAATAGAAAGGAGGATGACTTCGAGTAGGTTTGATATTGTAAAAAATCATTACAAAGTGAACAATCTTTCTCTAAAATATATGTTGGATGATGGCTAGATGGGAGGTTAGGAAATACACCTATGACCATATTTTGTTTAACTGCTGCTCTAGCCTTTGAGAAATTAATTCAGTTGAATGTGAAATAACATCAACCCTGATGGGAATAACGTACCCTGATTCTCAGCCTCTGGTTATTGAGCTATGTTTTACATTATAACAATGATACATCAAGTCTCATTCATTTTAGACATCTATACCCGTTATTATTTCTCTCCATCATTCTCATCCTGTCACATGTTTTTTTTTTTTTTTTTTTTTTTTTATTTTTTTTTTGGTTTTTTTTTTTTTTTAATTTTTAATCTTTTTTTTTTAATTTTTATTTTTTTTTTTTTTTTCTCTTCGTGTAATTTTTTTTAGAGTTGAATATATTTCTAAATTTTAAGCCATATGATGTAAAATTAGATTTTCTTTTTATTTCAATTTTTTTATAGTTTGATTTCTAACGACGTTAAAGATTTGTTAAACGTGTGACAATATCATTGTTACATCGATAAATCTTTAATGCCGTCTAAGTTTAGATGAAAATATATCAATTTGAAACAAAAAATTGACATCATAATTTAAAAAAAAAAGAACATTTTTTTAATGTTTATGTATAATTTCTGTGACTCAGTTTTCCCTTTGATGACAGATGAGGTGAGAACAAAAATATAAATATGATAGATAGATAAGATAATGAGATATGAAGTAAAAGAAAAAGAAAAATGATGAATGTAGTTTAGGTACCTAAATTGTTCCTGTTACAACTAAAAGTAATAAAAGGTGTACCCGTGGCATAGCACAATGTGGCCACCCCTTCCGGGCCTCCCCTCGACAAAAACACCTGTTCACTTCCCGCTTTCTCAGCTACATCAGATGCGCCATCTCTTCTATCTATGCATATCCATTGTTCAATCTTTAGGAATAATAACATCTTCTTTAACCACGACATAAAGCCTCAATCGAAAGAGTGACATAACTTTGTTAACCAAAACTAACAAACAGTCGAAAAAATTTGGAGATGGAATAATGGGAACAAAAGTATCAATAATTTATTTCCATGCATCGGAGACGGGCCTAATGGGGTGGTCAAGCTCCATCAATCAAGACACTGTATAACAATAATGAGTGTAGTTTGTACACATTATGCAAGATTCTTGAGTTGATCGAGTCGATAAAAATGAGAAACTGTGGTAACAAACAGTAATGCAGAAGAATCCATTGGTACCGAGCACAAGCATGCAGAAGGTCACGGTGGGTTTCAGAGGTGGGTGGTGAAAATGTCGAGGATATTCATGCTTTGGTGGTAGCGTATGAGCTGGTCAGGTTGGTAGAAAACAAGGTACTGCCGGAGGGGCCTTATGCAGTGCCGGATTCTGGTGAGCGACTCCCGGAGCTGGTGCTGGTGGATCCTCCGAAGCTCCACGAGATGGTGGTTGTTAAGATGAAGAACGTGGCCGTTGTTGTTGTGGTGGTGTGTGGGAGCGCGGCGAGGACGGTGACTGAGCAGGGTAGGGAGGAGTCTGTGGCGGGTTATGTAATCTTGGAGGTGATCAATGTGGCGGAAGAGCCGCTCCACCTGGTTGCGGCTCTGGGGATGTGGGTGGTAGCGGTGGAGGTGGGTCAGCCAGGTTGACTGGCGGAGATGGCGGAGCAGCAGCGTGATGCGGTGGAGAGGATAAAACGGTGGGCAGCCTGAGGCCATAATAAGTAACCAGGGTGGATATGGGATAGTGAGAGATATAGAAGATGAGATGTGGGCATTTAGTGGTGTGAAAGAAAGCATAAATGCAGGAAAAGTAGGAAAAACAAAAGGAGGGTTTGCAGGGTTTGATGGCA
>Ga0209589_1000162_pt1 | contig 74979 bp, 27 predicted proteins | sample CowpeawhiteBW_FD_187525 | JGI IMG/M metagenome (GOLD analysis project Ga0209589, IMG submission 187525) | Root nodule microbial communities of legume samples collected from California USA - Cow pea white BW (SPAdes) (version 2) | ecosystem: Host-associated > Plants > Roots > Nodule | place: USA... | reverse complement strand
AAAAAAATCAAAAAAACCACAAATTGACACGTGGCACGTTGACTAACGGCGTTAGTCAACTCTGTCTGAAAGGGACCTAATTGAAGCAATTTTCAAAAGTTGGGATGCAATTGACACTTTTTTAAAAACGAGTACCAATTTGACACTCTAGTACCAAACTGGGTACCTTACGATTAATTAAACCTAATCGATTATATATTCTTTCTTGATATAAATAGTTATTAAACATAAAATTAGAAAAATAAAATATGTAAATAAGAGAGGTTTTTAAACAACTGTTGAAGACAAAAGAGGATTTTAGACTAACGGTTAAAAGTAAACTATTTATAAAATAATAATTAAGGGTAATACTGTAAGAACGAAATATAAACATAAGGGTAAAACTGTAAGAACGAAATATAAACACAAAAGAGGGTATCCTCTTTATATATTGTTTTAAATGAACAAAATCAATCTAACTAAACTTAACTATAATTATATGTATTATATTAAAGTAACAAAATTAAAGTAAAAAAAAACTATTTTTAATAAAAATTAAATATTAAAGTAAAAAAATAATAATTAAAAATAAACAGTATTGTTTTACTGTTTATTTTTTAAAAAAACTGAATTTCTACCGGTTAACTACTCATTAATTGAACTATGTATTTTATTTTCTCATTTGTCTTTAATGGTCTCTTATCCTAAACACCGCACACACTCTTTTTTCAATTCAATCACCCCATTGAGACAATGATCGTGAGCTTCTCATCCTCATCACTACTATATAAGGCCATGTCGCCTTACTCTCGTTGTCACACCTTATCACCTTCAGTGCAATCCTAACATCTCACATCCCACTCAACTGGTATGTCTTTTTTTGAACCTTAACCCTAACTAACATTTTATCCTTCACTTATATGTTTTTTGCATTCTTCTCATTTTTTTATACTTAATGCTTCACTACTCCCATTTTACATTTTTTTTATCGTCTTATAATATTTTTCTTAATTATTTAGGCTTTTACCAATTTTGGAACTTTATGTTCTCCACTTTGACAAAATAGTTATTTGTGTGAAAGGTGAATACAAACCAATTCAAGCTTGTCTTTTGGATTTTTTTTTTTATTGAAAATATATAGTATGTTTATGTTATTGTTTATACACTTGCTATATTTAATTTGGAAAAAAACATTATGTTTAAATTGTTTAAGAGAGACCTTACGATTGTGTGATGTTGGTGCTAAAAGAACTATTGGGTATGACATTTCTTGCGCACATTACAAAGCGACTTTCCTTTTGCTCTATATTAATTAGTTATGAAAGTGTAAAATTTTCCTTTAAATTTTCTCCTCTTTTTTTCATGGTGTTTTAATTTTAAGAAAAATTAAATATTAAAGGAAAAAAAATTAATAAAAATTAAACAGTATTGTTTTACTGTTTATTTTTAAAAAAACTGAACTTCTACTGGTTAACTACTCACTAATTGAATTATGTATTTTATTTTCTTATTTTTCATCAATGGTTTCTTATCTAAACACCACGCACACTCTTTTTTTAATTCAATCACCACCATTGAGACAATGATCGTGAGCTTCTTATCCTCATCACTACTATATAAGGCCATGTCGCCTTGCTCTCGTCGTCTCACCCTACCACCTTCACTTTTAACATCTCACATCTCACTCAACTAGTATGTCTTTTTTTGAACCTTAATTCTAACTAACATTTTATCCTTCTCTTATATGTCTTTTGCATTTTGCATTCTTCTCATTTTTTTATACTTAATGTTTCACTACTCCCCCATTACATTTTTTTCATCATCTTATAATATTTTTCTTAAATATTTAAATTTTTACCATTTTCGGAACTTTTGTTCTCCACTTTGACAAAATAATTATTTGTGTGAAAGGTGAATACAAACCAATTCAAACTTGTCTTTTGGATTTTTTTTTATTGAAAATATATAGTTTGTTTATGTTATTGTTTATACACTTGCTATATTTAATTTGGGGATAAACATTATGTTTCAATTGTTTAAGAAGGACCTTACGATTGTGGTTTTGGTGCTGAAAAAACTTTTGGTTATGACATTTTTTACGCACATTACAAAGCAACTCTCCTTTTGCTCTATATTAATTAATTATGAAAGTGTAAAATTTTCCTTTAAATTTTCTCCTCTTTTTTGAAGGTGTTTTAAAATTCAGCACAACTAAAGAGTATTTCAGTTCAGTTTGGTTTGGTTTAGTTTGGTTTGGTTCGGTCTAGCCCAGTTCAGTTTAGTGTGGTTCGATTTGGTTTGGTCCGATTCGGTTCAGTGCGGTTCAGTTCGCTTTGGTTTGGTCTGGTCCAATTCATTTCGGTTCGGTTCAGTTCGGTTTGATTTGGTCTGGTTCCTTTTGGTTCAATTCATTTCAGTTTGGTTTGGTCCGATTCGTTTCGGTTCAGTTTAGTGTGGTTCAGTGCGGTTCGATCCGGTTCAATTTGGTTCAATTTGGTTCGATCTGGTCCGATTCGGTTTAGTTCAATTCGATTCAGTTTGGTCTGGTCTGGTTCGGTTCAATTCAATTCGATTCGGTTCGGTTAAATTCGATTCATGTTAGTAGGTATTAAGTTAATATATAAAATAAATTTATATTTAAATGAATAGAAAAATTAATTGTTGATGAATAAAAAAAAATAGTTTTATAGAAAATATATTGTAAATGATAGAATTGGTATTATGAAATGTGCATACAAGAGAGAGAATCTTCTTTATATTTTTCCTCTTTATATTTTTGTTTATATATTGTTATAGATAAAAAATACTATTAAATTTATAAAATGTTATTATAAAATCAATATTTTTTATAATTCTGAAAATATTTATTTATAATTTTGAAGTAAAAATTAATTCATGATACTAGATGGTGACGAGAAACGAATCTGCGCGTTACAAGTGGACGGAAACTGCCAGGTCACAATGGCGCCCAAATTCAAAAGTTTGAAACGGCAAACTCAACAAAGGGTATCCAATGCAGACATGTCCACACAATCATCTGGTGGATAAATAATCGCACGGTCTCACATTAAACTATATCCATCTTATGGGTCCCGCTCCTAATCAAAATTAAATCACACCGAAAGTGATCACAGCATCGAAATTCATCCTTAAATTCAAAATCAGGCTCCCGAGCTGATATTTGAAACTGATAAGAGCCCTTTCTGGCTTTTGAATTCCAACTCTGAATTGAATCTAGAGGATTTTCTCGATCGATTTATAAAGATGAAGACCGGGTCGGGTTCCAAAGAGTATCAGGAGTGGTTCAATTTGGCTGATTCAGGTTAGTTCACCACTTTTCCTCACTCCACAGTTTCAGATTGAAACGATTCAATTTGATTTGGTGTTCGGCTTTGGAATGTGGCAGACGGAGATGGACGAATCTCTGGAAGCGAGGCCACTAAGTTCTTTGCTCTCTCCAACTTGTCACGCTCGCAACTCAAACAGCTTTGGGCTCTCGCCGATGTCAAACGACAGGGGTTTTTGGGTTTCCCGGAGTTCGTTACTGCAATGCAGGTAGCATACATTTTAACTGTCGTTTCATTTCATTTGTTGTCGTTCTGGTTTCTGGCTCTTGAATTCAATTTTCTTCCTTGTAATAAAACAGTTGGTTTCGCTGGCGCAAGCAGGGCAAGAACTTAACTCAGATATTCTCAAAACTCAAGGTGAGTGTGTACTTTTATAATCATCAGAAATTAAGATGGGCTAAGAACATGGATTATATATATGCGAGCAGGATACATCATGCATGTAAGTTCATCCTTCTGTTTTTTTTTTTTTATTGCAGTTGATAAGGAAAATATTAAACCTCCTATATTGGAAGGACTCGACGCTTTGGTAGCAGTAAGTTGCGCTTTTTGTGTAATCTTATGCTTGATTTATTTGTAGATCGTGTTAATTAACTCTATTGATTCCTTTCCTTATTGATTTTTTCCCAGCAAAAGAGTTTAACAATTACTACCCCACCCGAAGTAAATGGTTGGATATGTAACTCTTTTTAGTTAATTATTATATGGTTCTATTCTTTGATTGATATTTAATTGGATTGTTTTACCTGTATTATGTAGGGATTGCTCAGCCACAAGGGTTTCCAACTAATCGTTGGTTTGGTTCAAAATCTTCAAAGAAAGTGAGTTATGTTATTTATTTTCAGATCTTGAGGTTTGTGCAGGGTTTCATGACATTTGGATTTCTATTTTACATGCTTCTTTGCAATGAATTTCATTCAATTAGTTGTTGGCACTGGGTATTCATTATTTTGGAGATGAATTAACCATTTCCTTTTATCAGATTCTTCAGTGATTGAGAGTCAAGACTTGAGAGATATTTCTAAAACTTATCGGCCAATAGTACTTAACTCGAATGGGTTTAAATATATCGGTTCACGTATGGACTGCGAGTTACACTATAATCTTCGTTCAGTCTTATGGTGCAAATGTTCCGCGTTTTTTTTTAGCGAATCAGAAGTTTTCCTCACATGTAGATTGTTTAGGGGAGTAGATGCATCATTTATTTACTATTTGTATAGTTCATGTTCTACGCCATTTTGTATTCATCATTCTGATGAGTCAATATATACAAGCAAGCAGTGGAGTGATTAAATGATAATTTAGAATGTGTCTTTGTGATTATTTCTTCTCAAGTTACTGCATGTACTCTTTCTTTATGTTATTTGTTACTAAATATTCTAAATATTTCCTAACTATAGTAGTTTGTTTTGTTAGTTACCTCTCAACTCCGTTACATCAATCATTGATGGCTTGAAGAGATTATATATCGAGAGGTTAAAGCCGTTGGAAGTTACTTACCGGTATAATGATTTTGTGTCTCCATTGTTGGTAAGGACGAACTACTCAGTAGCATTTGTCAACTGTGTTTGTGGGCGCATTGTACTTTCTCCACTTAGGATGCCTTATACCACATAAATATGTCTATATTGACTTAAGGAATATCTTGATTTTCCCTTTCAGACCAACACTGATTTTGATGCTAAACCCATGGTCATGCTTCTGGGTCAATATTCAACAGGAAAAACTACATTTATAAAACATTTGTTAAGATGTGATTATCCAGGTAGGTTAAGTTCCGGTCAATGTAGGGTTGGTTTATAAAATTGATGATTTATTGATTCTCGATCCTAACTCTTACAGGAGCACATGTTGGACCAGAGCCTACCACTGATAGATTTGTTGTTGTCATGGTACGAGCGAGAAGTTTCCTTTATGTTCTTCTATTTTATTGCCTCTGGAAGTAGATAAAGTCCAAATAGAAAAATATATGTGAAAAGAAATAGAAATCACGATGTCACTGTTCCCAAATTTTGTTTCCATAAATTCAGTCGTGTTCTGATCATGTTCCTGTTGCTTTCTTCGAAACTTTATTTATAGTCTGGACCTGATGAGAGGAGTATTCCTGGAAATACCATCGCTGTTGATGCTGACATGCCTTTCAGCGGCTTGACAACATTTGGAGGTTCTTTTTTATCAAAGTTCCAATGTTCTCAAATGCCACATCCTGTGAGTCTTATTTATATTTCAAAGTCCAATGACTTTGTCATTTCTTGTGCTTACATAAGCAATTTTTTCTTTCAGCTGTTGGATGAAATAACACTTGTGGACACTCCTGGAGTCTTATCTGGAGAGAAACAGAGGACTCAACGAAGCTATGATTTCACTGGTGTCGTGTCTTGGTTTGCTGCAAAATGCGACCTCATTCTTCTCCTGTTTGATCCTCATAAACTAGACATCAGTGATGAGTTTAAACGTGTAATCACATCTTTACGTGGTAATGATGACAAGATACGAGTGGTTTTGAATAAGGCTGATCAAGTTGATACTCAACAAGTAAGACAATAATATGAACGATGTTACCTGGTTTACTATATTTATTATGTAACTTTTTGTGTACTAACGTGCCTAATCGCAATATTGTAGCTTATGAGAGTGTATGGAGCGTTGATGTGGTCATTGGGGAAAGTTCTAAATACACCCGAAGTTTCACGTGTATACATTGGGTAGATTTTCTTATTTTTCGACAATGTCTAACGTTCCACTGTTTTTCATGTGAAAGTATTTAACCGTTCTTTCAAATTTACTGTCTTGCAGTGATTTTGGAATTCAAAAAACAATGATGGCATTCTGAACATTTCTAATTTTTTTTTTTGTCGAAATAAGAACTGTAATGCGTATTGCTAAATGTGTACTCCCTTGCTTGACTGTACAGCTCATTTAACGATAAGCCTATAGATGAAGACTTCGTAAGTCCATTAGGACGGGATCTGTTTGAGAAGGAACAAAGTGATCTGCTTGCAGATTTGCTAGATATTCCAAAGAAGTCATGCGATCGCCGGGTACGTTCCTTAATTTCATATTTATTTGTCTGACAAAGTGACGAAGGTTGAGTTTAATTATATGTATGCCTTTACCTCATGTCAACTCCAATATTTATTTCGTGTTTCAAAACTTGTTCTGTTAAAAATGGTGCAGATCAACGAATTTGTGAAACGTGCTAGATCTGCTAAAATTCATGCGCATATAATTAGCCACCTTAAGAAAGAGATGCCTGCAATAATGGGCAAAGCGAAGGCTCAACAGAGACTTATTGACAATCTTGAGGAAGAATTTGCAAAGGTCCTTCATCCATCACTTCCTCGTACTTTGGGTGTTTAATTTTCAACTACTTACAGTTCAATGTTTTTGAAAAACAGGTCCAAAGAGAGTTTCATCTACCTGCTGGTGATTTCCCCAGTGTTGAACACTTCAGAGAAGTTTTGATTGGTTATAGCATCGACAAATTTGAGAAACTAAAGCCCAAAATGATTCAAGCCGTGGATGACATGCTTGGATATGAAATACCAGAGCTTTTAAAGAAATTCAGAAATCCTTATGATTAAAATAGAAAATGTTATGCTGTCATGTACGTTTGCAATTGTGTGACATTTTTAATGGTCGTTATTAGTGGATAGTGGATGGTTTCATTCACTTTGCAATTGGATGCATTTCTCCTAAACGTTTTGTTCACTTACAATGAGGGGTACAGCAAATGAAGCATTTCTTCTAATCCTCTTGTGGGTTAGTGGCGATTGTGGGACAACCATGTTGGTAAATTGTGAATGTGTTTGTCCCCAGTGCTGACTGGGACTACTGGAGTTGAGTTGGATTGTCCAGGTCCAAGTAACAATAGTAAGAACAAAAGCTACCAATGGAAGTCATTTTCTTTATGATTTATATGATGTTTGCACATACATTTTGCTTTTTTATTGAACATGCTTTATAATATAATGTATATATAAAAAAGCTATTTTCGAAGGTACCATTTGTCAAAACATGCACTTTGAAAGGTCACGGAAAAATATAAAGAAATAGATAGACTCGTTTGCTGAAAATAGGCTTTCCAAGTATAGTTCTCTGAAGACAGGAATTTTATTCTATAGTGAGAAAAATAAATGTATATGGTAAGAATTTTAGTCTTGCGGGTAGAGTTTGGACATTTTTATTTTTAATCTTTTTAGTGCGAAATATATTGAATTTTATTTTCTTGTAGTATTTTGCATGATGAAAAAAAAGATATAGTATAATAAATGCCTTTTATTTTGAATAAAAATGGAAGTAAATTCATGATATCATCATCTAAGTGCAGTACTTTCAACCTACTAAAGTAAAAATGCAGTACTTTCTAAAATAATAATTCTAAAAAACCCTATAAAATATATTAGTAAGAATAAAACAATAAAGCTATAAAAATTATTTTAGTGGAATAAAAAGTCAAGACAGTTTTTTTTAGGAAAAAAAAAAGTAGGAGTATATTTTAAGGATATTTAAGCCAACTCATTCATATTTTCAAACTTGAATCAAACACATCCCATTTTGCTTTATTAGATGCAAATGCACCTTCGTAGTCTATCAAATGGAACAGTAATGGTTACAGTGCAATATGCCCGGTAATTGACGACTGATGAAGAACCAAAAATGGTGGAGGAACTGTGGATTGAATGGACATAACCTATTTCTCAGTGTCATACCACTGTAAAGGCAATTTTCTTCACACAATTCATAAACCAACCATTCCCTAAGTTGTTTCTGTTTCTGTTTTAATGGAGAAGATCAAACTTGGCATGAGATTTCAAGGTAAGGTGGCCATTGTGACGGCTTCCACTCTGGGAATCGGCTTTAGCATAGCACAAAGGCTTGGTTTGGAGGGTGCATCTGTTGTCATCTCTTCTCGGAAACAGGTTAATTTATTGGTGTTTTCAATGTTCCTCTTTTCACTCTTTTTCTTCCCTTTTGTAGCTAAATAAGATTACAACAGCACCTTTTCTTCCAATACTTAACATGGTTATGTGTCCCATACCGGAATTCGAAATCATTGAACAAATTTAAGTCTTCGCGCCATTTAATCTACCTGTTCAATTCAAGGTAGTTTCTGTATGGTAGTTTATTAATGACATGTTGGCACTTCGTCACCCCTATAAAAGTCCTCTGTTTTAGTGGTCGGATATGAATAATTCACTTTTTTTCCCTTAACTGATTCATTCTGTCGTTGGAAAATGAGAGGAAATCGGTGATGATAGGATTGGAAGAATTCTGTTTCGTTACTGCAGCAAAATGTTGATAAGGCTGCTGGCAAACTGAGAGCTCAAGGAATCCAAGTATTGCCTATTGTTTGTCACGTTGCAAATGCACAACAAAGGAAGAATTTGATCGACAAAACTTTACAGGTGAGACTTTAAACTTTCTTTTGATACACGATGGAATTTTTATTCGCTTAGAAAATATCTTGTCCAAGCTCAAAGAAGTCTCATGTGGATTTCATCTCCTCCAAGCGTGATAAGTTTAGTCCATGTTTTTGTTCCTTTATCGATCGGCTAAGGAAACACTTGTGAGATCAATCAAAATTTGTAAAATACTATCAAGAGAAACACAAATCATTCTCATGATTAGGTAATGCAAAAATCTAACATAAAATGACCAATTTCCCTGGTTTCGTTACAGAAGTATGAAAAGATAGATGTTGTTGTGTCGAATGCTGCCGTACATCCTTCGGTAGATCCCATTTTGCAAACACAAGAATCGATCCTTGACAAGCTGTGGGAGATAAATGTCAAATCCACTATTCTTCTTCTCAAGGTAACTAATTGTCTAATATAGTAACATGGCAAAGCCAAAAGACTATATGAACAAATGCAATATATTATGTGTTTAAGCGTATTCTCTTAATGTAACTCCATGGAATGTGATGAAATTGAAATTTTGTATGGTGCATTATCCATTTCATGGTGTATACAGGATGCAGCTCCTCACTTGAAGAAGGGTTCTTCTGTTGTACTCATTTCCTCACTTGCTGCTTATAACCCACACCACTTACTATGGCTATGTATGGAGTGACCAAAACAGCAGTTCTTGGACTTACCAAAGTAAGTACTTAGCTTGCATTTGTTCCTTTTTCTTTCTATATGGTTTCTTTACTTAAGTCCTTGTGTAGGCTCTGGCTAGTGAAATGGCACCAAACACTCGGGTGAATTGTGTTGTTCCTGGAATTGTGCCAACTCATTTCGTTGCACTTTATACCTCTAACGATACTATAGTGAGTATCTATTCTCCCAAATAGAGTTTTAGTTTTAACTATCAATTAGTAACTTGAGTGGATTTTCTTGGAGTTGTATTGTAGAGAGAGGAACTTGAAAGGACGGCATTGATCGGAAGGCTTGGTACAGCTGAAGAAATGGCTGCTGCTACAGCGTTTTTGGCGTCTGATGATGCTTCTTACATAACAGGAGAAAATCTCGTGGTTTCTGGGGGAATGCCTTCCAGGTTGTAGTTCCACTTTATTGAAAATTGTTAAAAATGTCAAGTATGAACTTCTAAACATCAATTTAAGTGAGTAATCATACAAGAAAGTGTAATGTAAATGCGTATTTTAACTTGATTTTAACCAACATTTACACAGTAACATGGATGGTTTTCGATTTTTACAACTACTAACACAGGCAGGGTACATCATATCGACTTAGTAATACAAGTTAACCAAACTTGACAAATAAAATTTAGCTACATTCCGGCTAGAATTAGCTCAAACATAAGAACACAACTACTCTGAATCCCTTCGGGCCCCTCTACCTATGTACATAAATAAGCAGAAAAAGTACAACCCAACTTCGTGGATACATTGATCGATGACCTTCTCAAAGTGCTTGTAGTTGGACTCGTGAATCCCTGCGTCATATTAATCAAATCTTCTGATTATCATGACAACTTTAGTGGTGCTCTTAGAATAATCTTGCAACCCATTTTACACAAAACCAGCAAGTGGAAAGTACTTTGATTCCTTAGTGTAGGATTTCCCCATCAGTTTTGTCATTTCAGAAGTGTGTCACACTGATTTGCAAGCAAAAGAAAAAACTAAACAGGAATGACATCAGCATTTTGATTATCTTCGCATGTCAAGATCAGCCCTTCAACATAGGTTGGCAAAAGGCAGCGGATCCACTGGCATCCTGTTGAGACAGGTTCGGCTGAAGGCACAATCATGAGCACATTATCGTGTCGTTGAACAACTCCCATCACACTTACGGTGCTACCTTCTTTTATGTACCTATGCATTTCCAAATTTACTTTATAAGTACTAAGTCACAATTAGGAAGGAAATTGTTAAAAACGAGAGGAAAAAAAAAACCACTTCTGAAGGATTAGTAAACTGCAGAATAAAGCAGTCCATACCCTTCCTTGAGGCGCATGATCCTGTCATCGCTAGAGAGTTTGCGGTCCGCAAGCCAGCCTAAGAAATTAGGAGACAACTCTTTGTTATCCTTTGTTACATCAACCACAGTATTTGGTTCCACAAAAGGAGCAACCTTGGCACCATAGCCTGCTTTCACCAATGCTCTTAATCCAGACTGAAAGTCTGATACATAGAAATCCGCTACATATTTCTGTTCATAGAAGATAATGAAATCTTTGGCGTTATGTAGAGTATGAGAGACATGATTATTACAAATATAAGGTCATATCTATACTGATAAAACCAAACATATAAACCACAATCCTTACACAGCAGTTTCTCACATTAGAAAGGTTGCTGATGCTGAAGACCAGATTACAAGATTCAATATATTTACTCATTTTGGTGATACAAAACACATGTAGAGCACGGTAATCATTTCAATCAAAGTGGTAATGTGGACATAATAATTCAGTTGGTGAGTGAACCAAACATGAAAATGTATATGCATTCATCAAATGGAAAGCTATGAGATAATTGTGCAAATAGTTTTCTTATGCAGACTAAAAACAATAGTGTGCTAGGGCTTTTGACTTTTTGGTGGGCTTTACAAATTTCAAATCGGTGGATTGGTGTGGTTGGCCACCACAAGCATAGGAGTAAAACTCAATCCATCAAAAGCATATGATGGGAAGGCTCCTTAGACTGTTTTCAAGTTTCAAGTGAGCATCTACTCCTGTGTTTTTGCTAACTACTATTTCAATGGAATCATCATTTTCATCTTCATTTTCTGTTTAAATCTCGACACAGGGGAAGTATACACGTAAGTTACATATACCAAGAAAGTGGAGACAGTTAAAGTGACAGAAAATATAGTAGTATTTCATTATAATAATATCAAATAAACCTTCAAGCACATTTATTATTGAGCAAATTACATTGACATGAAGCTATATTGTTAAATCAACATATTATATATAACTGGGAACATGGCGATAACCTAAAGAGCATAAAACACGAATCTGAGCTCTAAGGTTTCCTTAATTTTAAGTTGCTTTAAGATTCCTTTCTTACCTATACATCAACTTGTTACTCCTCAAGCATCTATTCATTTTGTGTTTTAGGTACCAATCAAGTAAATGCAGGTCTGTGTGCATGTGGTTCTCTCTTTTATTACCATGTGCTTGGCCCTGAATCAATAGTATACACAAAGCATCAATAAGAATTAAACCAACTAACCTCAGAGTATCTAGAACCCCAAGTAAAGCAACTATGTTTAGGATTTGCTGATTTTCCACCCAATCCTTTATACTCATATAATTCGGTGGAGACATATACACATCTCGGTATTCTTTGGTAGGATGACTCCAAAGGAATGCTGCCACAGGTTACAACCTACAGGAAGAGACAGGATACATATAAAAAATACATTGTAGAACATCAAGGTCTGTATAGGACATTATCATCCATCCATAGAACAACCCCTATGTGAGTGCATTGTGATAGGAGCTAGTGTTGAAGCAGTTCAGGGATTACGATTAAAAACTAGATATTAACTAATAACATAGCAACTGACAAGCCTGATATTCATGATATATTCATAATATCTTGCAGAAGAATTTTTCACAGCAGAGTAAGAGAGTTGGAAGAAGTGAAGATGAAGCAAAAAAGTAATACTTAAATGCCACACGCTTAAACTTCAACATCAACATCCCTAAATACCATCCACAAACAGAAGAATCCAAGAAATTCATATTAAGTTACTTCTGCCAAGAATTTTGACTGCATTTACATGCCAACCATTCTAGTAAAAAGCCAAATAAGCCATCCTTCTTTATTACTCTAGTACCACTAAAATGCACGTCAAACATCACATCCCTGACCACCGTAGGCTGCTGAATTCATGAAGAGACATTTACTCTTATTCAAGTTTCTCAACTAAGTAAACAATTCCACAACACGCAAGTTAACTCTTCTGTTTTGAGCCACGTTATAGACCTACCAGTTTGTACCGCAAAATGAACAAAGTATACCTATACATCGATATCAGAAAAAAATCTACTAGCTTATAAATACTTGCATTCCAGACCCTAACGCGGCTAGAAGGAAAAAAAAAAAAACTTTCAACATATAGGACAACTCCAAAAGAAGCAGTCTCAATCACCACGACCACATTCACTTGTTTTGTAAGTATCAAACCCACACCAAAACCCCATACCTAACATCACATTATTAAAAAAAAAACAAAAAACCAAAGAAAAACTAGGGGGAGGATATATGATAAATAATGTTAAATTAAAGGTTAGCTGAACAAAACAAATAGCATGCCATCAAGAAGAATCGTCATTTTATGATCATGAAACATCACTAAAGAGTGATTATACCATTATCGTTATTATCATAGGTAAGAAAGAAAATTACCCCCGTAACCTTAACGTACTGTCCATCAATGGCGCCTCTAAGCTCAGCATCAGGGTATCTTTTCACAAACCCTAAAAGCCCTCGTCTCCCCCAAACGCAATTCCAAGCGATCAAAACCACCACGGGCACAATAACCGCTCCGAGAGCCACCAAGATCACAGCTTTCTTCACTGCCACCATGAGAAACACCCCAACCAGCAAACACATTGCCACCACCACCATGAACACCCAAACCACCGCCCTTGACACCCTGAACCCCACCTTCACCTCCTCGTTCAGACTCGTCACCGCCGACCCGTATACTGTCTTCCCTGCCGACGCTGCTGCAGACGGTTGCTCCAGCTGCCCCGACCGCCGACTCCCAACCGGGCCGGATCCCACAGGACCCGACGTTATCAGGCCCGTTGGCTGCAGCGCTATCGGCCCCGACCCAGACGACTTCCTCGACATGGGCCCCGACCCGCTAAGCCTCCCCACTGCGGGGCCCGAGTTCGGCCCGGATCTCACCGACCCGGATGACGGCCGCGACGGCTTTTGATCAACACCGGGAATTTCTAACATTTTCCCCAGCTCGCCAGACTTCTTTGGGTCACCGCCGGTGTACGGTACGGAGCGTGAGGTCATTGTCGGCGGGCGCTCTTTCAGCTGTTCGGGTCGACCCGACACGTATAGGCCACTGCTGAGCTGGTGAGAAGGGATTCGCGTCCCCATTTGAGAAAAAAACTAACAACTTTGGCTTCACAGAGCAAAAGGTATGTGTTCTTCCTCCTGTTTCTGAAAGTGGTGATAGTGTTGGTGTTTGCTCCTGCACTTTGTGTGTGTAAGTGTTGATGAAGGTGCAAGTGGAAGGAGAACTAAGTTAGAAGTGGGAGAGGTTGAATGGAATTGCAGAAATGGGGTTGAGGTTCCTGATAATGACACCTGTGTCCCTTGTCTGTCTCTTTGGCCAAATAGCTGTGCTAATAATGTTGGGGCTCTGGAGGGTATACCTCATTCTTGCTGGTTTATTTGCAGTTTGGTGTTTCTTCTGTCCCCACACTTCTTCCTTATTTTACCTTATTACCCTTTTCCTCCTTTTTTTTCACCTTTTTCCTGTTTGTTTTACCCTTTTTACAACTTTCTCTGCTTTTCTATTTTCTTTTCTTTCCCCTTTTTGTGCTGATTCCAGACTAAGCAACCAACGGAGACAAAACTAAGGCAGCCGTAGTGAGAGTGTGCTGACGATGTTCTGTTCTGTTCTTCTCCGTTTCATTCAACTCATGCCTTTTTATTATCTCTTCACACCACTCTATTAAATGCTTTACATCACACACGTGATAACTCAATTTTACATTAGATTATGTCAACATTGTTTAGTATATGTTTTCTCCAGATAATGATTCTTTTATCATTATTTATAAAATAATAACAATGTAAATTAAGTTACACCTTTTTGAGTTATGATTAATCTTTCTGTGCCCGGTGCAGGTTAATTTATATAACATTGGAAGAGTAATTAATTATATAACTAATTACATACTCGTTGCTCATTAATGGGTTTTCCTTTAATACTTTCTTTATTTTTCTTTGGTTTAAATTTAATACATTTCGTTGCTCATTAATGGGTTTTCCAATTTTACTTTTGAAAACAAAAGGCCGACAAATCTGAAGAGTTATTGCATTTTTTGTTTCTTGCGTTGATTTAAATGTATTTATGCATAAATTTATATAACTAATAATTGTACAACAGAGCAAAGGTATATTTAAATTAACTCGAAACTTTATGCTTTAACTATTACCATATATAATAGATAATAATCTATTATTTATATATATATATATATATATATATTTATTTCAAAATCAATACAATTATTTCAACAGCTTCAAATAAGTAAATAAGATAAAGTAAAATATTTTTTAAATAAATATTTTTTATAACTTTTTTATTTTATTTTAATAAGTATGAAGACGCATCTCTTATCATCATGTGTTTTCAGTAATATTAATTAAAGATATTTATGAAAAGAATTAAATGTTCTTTTTAGATATACACTTGAAATCTCAATTGTCAACTTTGTGTGACTAGCAAGAAACACATTTCTTAATCACTGTACCTATATTACTATTCCCACAAGTTGACTGTTCCAGAATTAGAATCATCAAATTTTATTGGTTATGGCCGAATATTTTCTATTTTAACCCAATCACTTGTTTTTTTATTTTATTTTTTCAGCTTTCAAATTCAGAAGTATTATTTTTTCTTTAAAAATTCAAGTTGAGACGATTTATTTTAAAGATACATATACTTTGATTATTAACATGATTAACTTGCCTTCTAATTAAATAATAAAATAACTAGATAAATATCTTATTTTTACAAATTATTATAAAACTTATATTTTATTTCTAAATTAGATTATAAAATATTTTGTCTTCATATCTTAGAAAAAATATGTAAAATAATATCTTTATTAAACTGTATACGTAATTTATCAAGAATGATATTTTATATAACTTTCGTAAAATATAAAGGTTAAATATTTATAATTGGGTTAAATATATTTTTATTACGTAAATTTATATTTGAAATTATAATTTTTTTAAACTTCGATAGATATTTAAATTTTAAAATTTAAAATTTATTAGAAGCGGTTCTTATAAACTAATAATTTTAATTTTTTTATTTGTTAAATAATATTTTTAATTACATTTGAACTAAAAAATGTTAGAATAGTAACAAACGGACTACTAAAACAAATTTGATAAGTAAAAATAATTTAATAGAGTTGGATTACGAGAATTACATTCTTTCATTTTTTAGATTTAATATCAAAACCTATTCAAATTTAAGATACAAACAAATTTTAATTTTGTGTGAATTTTAGAAATTTAAAATATATTTAATTCTTTATAATTTAGTTTAACAACAAAAACTTAAATGGTGAATTTGAAAAAAAAAATATATCTAAACAACCGATAACCATGATGAAATAACAATAAGGGTTAAATATATTTTTGATTCTTTATAAAATTTGGGATCAGTTCCTCTTAAAAACTTTGAATTAATGTTGTTCTTTATCTTTAAAAATGCATAAATTTAATTCTTTAATTAGGTTAAAATGATTAAATTCACACATTTACAAGATTGAGAGACTAAATCTGTTCAAAATTTATTAGAGAGACTAATTTCAGTTTTTACTAAAAATTAAAAGTTAAAAAACATATTTAACCTTAACGATATACCAATAAAAATATCTAAGATAAAAATCAAACATCATCTGTTATAAAAGAAAAAACAAATTCAAATTCAACACTTACTAATTCAACTTTTGTGAGCAAAAGCAGACGTAAATGTAGATATTATGATTGAGCAGAAGTGAATTCGAATTTGTTTCAAAGAGATTTTGGCGTCATTTTCTGTGACATAAAGAAGTAGGACATGAAAAATGAGTAATAGTGGGTAGGGTCCTACTAGATGGATTCTCCATGGGGGAAGATTTTGTGGCCTTGTGTCTATCATACACACAAATGAGGGTAAATTCAACGGCAAGATGTAACTTGCTTTGGCCCATCACCGTCAAAAAATAATGACGGTATTAATTTGAAGGTGTGGGACTAATCACACATACTGAGTGGCAATAGTAGTAGTAGATCCACCATCCTTATCATGTGCCCACATGTGGAAACTCCCTCCTTCCTTCTTATGTTATCTGCACCAAAACAACTCCAATGGACCATGCCCTAACTCCATTAATGGACCCCTCTTCCCAAATTCAATGCTCCCCACTCTTTTATTACAAAATCACATTCATTTTTCTAATCTGATCACTAGTGTGCATGTACACATTTTTTTTAAATATGCATAATTTTATATTAATATAATATTATTAAATTAATATATTAAATATAATTATATTTATTAAAAATAAAATAAAATATATAAAAAAATGAGAAAATAATTATTAATAAATAAATTTATAAAAATAATAATTAATTTTCAAAAATTTAATAAATAATTATATTTTAAAAAATAAAATTAATATTTTGAAATTTAGACACATGAGAATTTCTACATATTGTTATACTGCATATTGTTATAGATAAATATTTGCTGTAATTCTCATCACTCTCCAAGATGTTGGGGAATATTTTCTTTTTCCTTTTCAAGATTAAAGCTTCTCTTATAAAAATATTCTTTTAAATTTTATTACTCAAAATTTATCATACTCGTATTTCGTCTTTATATACATTTTTAAAATAATATAACACTCTATTAACAATAATTACTTAAATTTTGGGTAGAGATTCGTTATTATAAATAAATAATAAATAATAAGGATTAATTGTATTCGTTTATTTTTAAGGACAAATTAAGTTGTTGTAACTTATTAATATCGAATCTGTAACTATAAATTATATATTTACATTAATTAAAAAAAAAACTGTTTATAATAATTATGAGACGAAGAGGGATTGGCACAAAAATAAGAAAGATTATCAGCGACAGTTATTAGTTAGTGAGATTCCCGCTAACCAAATGAGGCATGTGAAGGGCAATATAGTAAATTCGGATACTCATTGTAGTCGGTGCGGGATATATGCTGGTCCAAGGTTATGAAATGACTAAAGTACCCTTTACTATTAAAAGATGCTCATTGCGATGTTTGCTATTACTGGTGTTACGAGTGTAATAAAAGATACCTAACAGTAAAATAAATTGTATAAATGACTTAACTACAAAATTGTGTCATTTATATCATAAAAACAACTTTTCACAAAAAAAAAAAAAAAATCAAAGTAAAATATTGTTTTCACGATTTTAAGAATTGTAGTGTATAAATAATTACTACTAAAGTACAGTTTTAATCCTCCTACTTTACTTAATTCTCATTTACTGTCTTTTCTTTTAAAATACAAATATTTAATCTGATAGTTTAAAAATGCTATAACTTTTGTTTGATTACATATTATTTTATTTTATTTGAATTTGAGTAAACCTTAAACTAGACATATTCATTTAAAGGCATTAAGGATAAAAATAATTAGTTAAAATGTAAAAAGAAAAATGTGAACAAAATACAGAATTTAAAAATAGAAGAACCAAATATTTTTGTATTTTGTTTAAAATACTGAAGTTATATATTAAACAAAATAAGAAAAAGAAACATAAAATAAATAATGCTACATATTTTTTTCCGTCAACAATATATCTTATAGATTAGTATGATAATCCATCTAATACAAGTTAAATTTTAAAGATGTGGTGAAATTATTCAAAACGTGCGTTTCTGAAGTTAAATCTATCATATCACACCACACTTAAAAATTTAACAGTGAATGTATTTTGACATTATTAAAGAAAAAAATAATAATTATATTACAATTCAAAATAATTAAATTTATTTTGTTTTTTAATTTAAATTTCAAATATTTATTATTATATTATTAAAGGAGATTGTCAATTAGATGTTTTTTTAGAGGAAAGCTCACAACCACCTAGTAAAAACAAGGTTTTAATTCAAATAAAAGATTGGGGTTGAATCATGAATTAAGCATTTGTTTTTATTCATTGTAGACACATAAATGATTTTGACTCCAATTCCAATTAATGCATTAGGTTAGCTAACAACTTAAAATATTTTAATGCATTAATGTATGCTATTAGTACATTTAATTAAATATAGCACGTCATGAAGAAATATATCGATATACTTTTCTACGTTTAAAACATAACTATTTTAATTGAAACACACCTATAACATAAGATTTATATGCTTCCAAACAAATCAATGGATTATTTCAGGATTAATTGTCATTATTTTTCGTGATAAGTACTTTGAAAATATAAGATAATTTTGTATTTGTATACTAATAACATATCAAAATTAAATGAAAACGTTAATATTACTATATATGAAAATGTTGTAGCATAATTATTAGTGTTTACAACAATATTATAAACAATAAAAATAGTTACAACTACCACAATAATGAATGATAATAATAGCAAACAAAGTGTAAGTTTTTTCTTTAACCTATACATATATGGTTAAATTAATAAACCAACATTGTATTAAAAATATTATAATTAAAAAAAAAAAAAGAGTTTCGATCACAATTCATAAGTTAGGAGGTTGCGAAAAAAAAAAACTAATAAGTAATTTAGACTTCACACGGCTATGTTTTCAGTATCGCTGAAGAGTAGTGAAATAGAATATATTTAACATTATAAGATAAACAAAAATAATTAATTTAAATACGGGATTAAATTTTATATATATAAAATCATCCTTTAGAGATTAGTTGAGTTAAAAAAATGTATTTCAAATGTTCTCCACACAAAACATATATTAAAAGTTAATTTATATAATGAGTCTGAATCCGTTATTCATATATATTAGTGTAAAATTCACGGATCCTACGTAACACAAAAATTATTATAATTTATATATATAATAATTTGCAACTGAATTACGGTATAAAAATGTTACTTAAACTACTCTTTCAACATGTTATACAAATTTACTTATTTTATTTATATATTTAGTACTATATTAATTTTGTTTATCCCTATTACTCAAATGTTTAATTATATCAAGTAGAACAAAAAAACTTGCTATTGTCTTTTGTCTGCAGCGCATGTGTCACTAGCAATGTTTACCTAAATTTGTCTTGTATGTGTTTCAATTAAAGAGGGGATATCAGAGAGTGAAAAAAAGGAAAGAGAGTAAATACAAATATTATTTGGATTGAAAAAAAAGAGAGTAAAGAGTGAGATGATAGTTTATAATATATTTAAGTAAATATTAATATATTCAAAAAATATTTTATAAAAATTATATTTCAAAAGAAAAATGTAAAAATTTAAATTGATTGATTTAATTTAATTATTATTTATATCTATGTATTTTAATTATTTATTATATTATAATAAATGAATAAATATTTTAAAATATTTTCGAAAGACAAAAAAAATTCTTTAAAATATTTAATAAATAAAAACAAGTGTGAGATATTGTTTTTGCTTCGTTTTAATACACTAGCCTAGTTGAGATTGTGGGCTTTGTGTGTAGGAGATGTTGGATTCAAATAAGGAAACAGCTCCCACTTTAGTTTGTGATTAGTGAGTTGGAGAGAAAAAGAGATGTGTAAAGTTGCCATTTCAAATAGCTTTTCAATATTTAAATGAATAAGGAAGGTAGCTCTTCTTTTTCTTTCTTGAGCTAAATCACACGTACTCCCAATCTTTTTCCATTACATAAACTATTCAAAAAGCACTTTTATTACATTATTGAGAAGAAACCACGGTTTCAAAATGAAAGAAGAAGAAAGATGAATATTTGAAGCTCATACATATGTTTTTGGCCATACTTGTAGATTGAAACTTGTTTTTCAAATGATTGAAGCTGAAGTTACTTTATGTGAAGATCAATAATGCATGAACTTAGTTGACCCTATATAGGTCCAGACTTTGCATTTCATCGATGGCCATTGGGGTCTCATAATTTCCATTTTTTTTAATTTCTCTTTAATCACAAAGATCTTCTTGTTTCCCATCTGTCACTACCAATCTTCGCAAATTGACTCTTCCTTCTTATGCCAAACTTTCTAAAAATAATAACAATAATGCAACCAACCAAAAATATTATTGTTTGTTAATGAGTTATTGGTAAAATGTACTCTCATCAATGCTATCATTTACTTTAATTTATTACTTTTATAATAAATGTTTCAAACTTTATGCTGAAGTTTACATTAATAATAAAAAAATTAATTAGTTCACATTATTGTGGATTATTATTGTGGATTATCATTGTTGATTAAATGTTCACACGAATTTGTTTCCCATAATCTTATTTATATTTTTAGGAATATGAATATGGAAATGTTTATTCATATGTTACTTAACAATACAAATTTTATTCTCACGCTGAGATGGATGAGTTAGATTCCTATGGGAAAAAGCATAGTTTTTTTTTTTTTTCTAACACATCCATTATTTTAATTAATTTACAATTAAAAAATTATTCCCATGAATATGAAAAGTTAACCAAACAAATTTGAAAATATGTTAACGAATAACTTTTCAATCGTAATATTCCTATGAAATGCATTCTTGGAATATAAAACCAGAACGTAAAATGGACAAGTTACAAGTAAATTACTCGTAGAAACGTCCCTGCACATTCTCAGGCAATTGTAAATTTTGCCATCCCACTAAATAATATTACGCAATAATTCTATGGTGGTGTGTTTTGGAGTGGTGTAAGGTGACGAGTGGCGCGCACTAAAACTTATATGCTGCAAGGGATTGGACCCAAATGTTTGAGCTTTAAACATAGCAAGCTAATGAATTTTAATTCAATTTGTGGCACCAATCAATGAACACACACTTGATTTCCATTGCTTATTCCACCAACATCTTCATCCTAAAGTTATGTGTTACCATATTAATTAATTTAGTACTACTTCAGTCAAAATATTCTGCATGACCATACCTTAGGTTGAAATCGGTTGCTTTAATATTTTATTCATTCATCGTTAGAACCATGGCCTAAAGAAATTTTTTCAACAAACCCATACGTCCAATGTTATCAATTTCATGCAATCATTTACGTTCATACAGTTATATTTCAATTTTATTTTGGTAATGTTTGTTTGTAGGGTTTGCATTTCTATAACCATTCATAATACTGGTAGTTTCGTCCTACATCCCATATAAATTTACCTCATTTTTTTTCTTTTTGAATTCTGCGATTCAAATTTTTTTTCAAATGATACAATTTAAAAATTATATAATTCAAAGATTTTTTCTTTCTAATTATATATTTCAAATTTCATTTTTAATTTTCAAAATGATTTATATAGAGTTCAGGAAGAAAATTACGGAGGCCCGGCAAGATGCGGTCTCAATTCTTTTCCCGTAATCGGTTAAAAGTTTGATGGGTGCGAGAAGTAATTGCCTAACAATTAGAGTTTCTTTGGGCTTCTGTTGCTTTATTAGGAACTGGGCTCATGGTTCATAGTCTTTGCATTTAACATTTACCGTTGTAATATCAAAAGTTTATTAATAGTAACAAAAAAAATTTATAATTATTTATTTACAACATCTTCATTAAAAATATTATACACAACGTTATAAGATTAAAATACTATCTTATACAACTTTTTGTATTAAAAAATGTTTATATAACCTAAAGTTCAAGTCTTAAATAAGATTAGAAATCATAAAAAACAAAAAACTATCTTGTTATCTTAAAAATATATTCTTCTATCAATATATATTAAAAATAATTGTATAAAATAAAACTTGTAAAAAGTTAAATTAAAATATTATAAGATGATCAAATGGCTTTAGTAAAATAAAGTCACTTAAAATTACAAGATAAAGTCCCACTACATATCAACTAAAATCCGTCTATGTCTATTTGGTTCTTCTGTTTCCTTCTCCTTCTTCATTGATCGCTGCCTTTGGAGTAACCTATCCCAAATATAAATTCTACATTCTAGATATATAAAATTGAGAATGTAATTTTATAAATGTACAACTGGACATTACTTCTCATTGCTATTCGTTTTCTTTTTCTTTCTTTTCTAAATATAAAAATTAACTTTTAATAATACTATTTTATTTTTATAAAAATTGTCAAATAATCATAATGGTGTAAAAGAAATTTTTTTCATGTAGAAATTGTACATATGCAATGACCTACTTCTTGTGTTTCACTGAAACGAAAATTGTAACATTGAACACAAACCGCTGTCGTTTCTTTCTCCAAAGATTTTACAAGAAACAAACCATATGGTTACACATATTTCATCTCTTATATGTGCAAGAGATGATTACACAAATTTGTAATATGTGTAGGATAATAAAAGAATAAAGTATCCCAGAGAGAAATAAAGATTATTAGATTGTAAATTTATATGTGATAACAGAGAAATTATATTTGTAATTTTCATCTCACACATATGATTACACATATATTTGTAAAATTTAAAGTAGTATATTCACGTCTTACACAAATTTCAAAAGAATTTCTACCCAAACAACCAAATAAATGAAAATAAATGTAAAAGAATCCTAACAACAACTAAATTACCAATCAACTTTATTTTTTAATAAATCCATGTCAAACTTTGACTTGGACTAACTTGGAGACATAGTTTTTTTAATTTGACTCGCTTAAACCCTAATTTTATACTTTTTTATTTACTTAGAATGGGCTCATTATAGGATTTGTTAATATTTGAATGCTAATTAAATTGTCATCTCTGTATGAAAGTTAACTCCTTTACATTACGTCAGAAAATCCTGTTCAAGAACTGTGTTGAATGAAGCAGCTGTGAGTGAAGAAGATGAAGATTGAAGACCCAATTATTTTGGGTTCCGAACACTGCCCACGCTCCCACACGTGTGTTTGGTTGCTTCAGCCTATATCATTCCTCCTATTTTGGCTCATCTTGCATTTCTTGCCTCTAACTTTGTAAAATGCAATTAAGTTTTTTAATAAAGAAATATTTAGGTGTTTACAAGTTTTTTTATTAGAAATAGTTTTATTTTGATAATTTGGTGATAAACATTTATGTTGATTAAATGTCGTTATAGGATGTTATCTTGGAGTGGGTTCCATCTCGAATAAGGTTAAACATGAGAATCAAGAAGAAAAACATAAGATTGACTTTCTATCCTTATTTTTACAAAAAGGTTACACAAACTTCAACAAAATTAACACATGTTTAACTTAAGGGTATCCACTCAAACTCACCCACCCTAAGAAAAAGAACTATGTAATCGGAGTTAGTGAAAATATTATCCAATTTGTTTTAAAATGGAGATTGGGATGCATCTTTACAATTTTTTTTTAATTAATTACTGCATACATCTACAAATAATGAGACTTCTAATTACGGTTAAAAATGACTTTTAAAGACTATTATAAAATTAAGGTTAATTCAGTTATCGTTATAAGTTCTTTTATAAATTCAAATAATTGACGATGGATGAATTAAATTGTTGTCATTTAATATCAAATTAATAATTATTCTTATGAAATTAATTTAACATATCATAAGGATTGTCTTTACAACTGTAAATTAATTTTCTTTTTAATTTTTAATTGATATAAATTTTTTAATATATTCATTGAGCTTGAAACTAAATATTTGTGTATGATTTAATTGTAACTGAATTAACAACTTTTATTATGATAAATACTAACTAATGACATATAATATTTAGAGAGGGAGATAAAAATAAAAGCTATACATAATAATACTCTTTTGGTCATTATCATTCGGTATTTATTAGAAATTATATATTTAAATTAGTTATAACAAACTAACTAAATTATAATAAATTTTATTTTAACTAAAAATATAGATAACTATTAAGGCATAGATAAGACTGATATAAAATATATTGAACCAAATTTAAGATCGTTCTCTACTTATACATAGTCTGTACTATTTGCCCATAAAAATCTCTTTTTCTGTCTGAAAAACGTGTCATCCATCAGTCGAGAAACATAATACAATCTCTATAATCTCATCTTTTACAGATCTAATTCTCTCACACACTATGCAATCTATGTAAGGAGTTAGTGATATTTCTCCTCCACTTTTCAAAACCTAATCTACATGGAAGATATTGTGCAGTGGAAGTAGATATCTACCTCACACTTACAAATGCACAAGATCTTAGAAGATTTTACGTTAAACCTTGAATCACAGTATAGTAGTGTGATGATGTAAAGATTTTACGTTTCAGTTGTATGATTTATGTTTTGGAGGGAAAGGAGGGACAAAGGGCCAACAGAAGATCTGAATGAGAGGCATTATGAAGGTGAGGAACTCCATGACCAGTCGATGAAGGAACGATCTAGAACCTTACACCAGTTGGAGATGAAGCGTCCAACCTCGGACCCACCTGCAACTTTAATCACAAAACAAAACCAAAAGAAATAAATTGTGTAGAGTTTTGTCCTCATATGAAACCCTCTCTGAAACAGTACAATGCACCTAACATGCTTGGCATTGGAATTCATTTCAAAAACAATAACTGAGGTGTCTCCTTTTGTGGTTACACGGAAAAGAAAAGCAACGAAAATAAAAGGGTAAGCACCCCTGGCGGAGGAACACGGTACCTGAGCAGCAGGTGATGAAGACCCAACAGGGGCATTGCGTCGATGCAAAGTCTCATCACGATTTGGCCAAAGAAAGACAGTGAAGAAGGTGGCTTCTCTTACAACATGGGAGGACAGTGCATTCGAGTTAGCGCCAGGATGTCTGCAATAAAACCATGTACGTGGAAGTTTGGACACGTGTTGTTGTGGACAACTCTGAAAACTATACGCACCCAGAGTCATACCCTCTCACTAGTACCTACCATGACGTCTTCTTGAAAACTACTATTGATTATCCATGTTTTCACCGTTCTTTATTATTATTGTTCGCCTTTTCAATATAATATTCTTATAACCTTTCTCAGATCTTATTGCTCTCTATATTGCACTTCACTTTTTATCAATATCTCCTCCACAGCTAAGATGGTAAATTTTCTTCATAGCTGAAATGACTTCACGTCACTTGTTACTTGTTTCCTTTGTTGTGACTTGACAATGAAAAAAAAAAACCGTTTCCCCCCTTTCTTCTTCCTCTAAGCTTCATCCTCAATCATTTAACATATCCTCTTTTATTTTCTGTATTTTTATTATCAAAAGTTAAATATATTTTAAGTCTTTTAAGTCGTTAAATATTTTATGTGGGATTAATAAGACTTCATGTTTCAAATTTAAAAAATAATAAACATAGTAATTTTTAACTCAACCGAGTTTATTTCCTTTTACATATGAAAAGATGTTTCAAAGCTTGGATTATGTATATAATTTGAGATGTATTAGTTTGAGATTTGGAGTTGAATTAATAAGATTATATCCATCAATTTTTAAAGTTTGAATAACAAAATATATCAAAGTTTAACAAAAAAAATATCTAATTTCACATCAAAGTAAACATATTTAAATATATATATATATATATATATATATATATATATATATATATATATATATATATATATATATATATATATATGAAACAACAAAACCTTCCTACAATGCACATAAGAGTGCATGACTAGGGAAAACTCGTTCGTCAGTTTATGCGTTAATATTTTATGTTTCTATCTTTTTTTTTTTTTATAGTAATGTTTGTTTATAACTTTTTATATTTCACCTCTATTTTAAATTATATATATGAAACAACAAAACCTTCCTACAATGCACATAAGAGTGCATGACTAGGGAAAACTCGTTCGTTAGTTTATGCGTTAATATTTTATGTTTCTATCTTTTTTTTTTTATAGTAATGTTTGTTTATAACTTTTTTATATTTCACCTCTATTTTAAATGTAAACTTATTAGAGTATAAAATCTGCTTTATGAATTATTATTATTATTATTGTGTAAATAATATTTGCCATTTTCTAATTAAGTGGAGTAGTTATACTAAATGGCAAAAGAAGAGAGTGGTAATATAGATGGATGAGAAAAAGAAAAAAGAAAAAAAAATTATGGTAGTACTTGTTACGGAATGTCGAAATTTGTTTTTTGGGCCCTGAGCGAGATCCCCTACATGTTCCTCGTGATAAGCCCATACCACAAAAACCACACTACGGCGCATACCTAACAATATGCGGTCCATATCGTGTGACCTGGAACCAAATATTGAATGGCTTAGATAGTTTTGGGACGAAACTCTTATGTCTCCTTAACTTTTCTTTCTACTTTTTTTATTTCTCCCTCAAACCATTTGTTTCTTTTTTTAAAATCTAATTTTATCAACATTTATATATGCATTTTTCCCCTATATCTCTCAATTAATCAATCATCTCTGTTTCTTCCATCCGAGTTTACTTATGGTCAAATCAGGGTAAAATCGGTAATCATCAAATATAAATTATATAATACGTTAAGCAATAAATTAGAAAACATACATTGGATCATCTTCAAATTATAATTAATAAATAGAATCGTATACGTTTCTTGTTAAAAATCTCTGGAGAGATTGTATATGAACCTAAAAATGTTTTTCCATATCACAAACTTAAATGCTTTTCTTTTCTTTTTTTCGGTTGACCCTTACCTGATTTTTATTGGTTGTGTTGTGATGAAGTTGATTTTTATTGGCAGCAGCAACCCAACACAAAGACGCAGTTAGGAATTAGAGAGTAGCATAAGATATATGTATTGGAATGAGGCAATGGTTTTGACAGCAGAAGGAAAAACAGTAATACGTAGAAATCAATCACATGTTTGGTATAAACTGAGAGAGGTCCATCTCTTGCAGTTGGCACTTGTCTGTTGTTTCTTCTTTTGTTATGGAAGATGCCACTTGTACTCTCAAACTTTTCATGGCCCCAACAAGGATGGGGATATATCCAAAGTCTGAGAACACTGCAAAAGCAAACACCAATAGTTGGATGTACCAATCGCCAAGCTCAAGTCACCTCGCTTTGCATTGTGTCCACTTAGCACTGCATTCATTCATCATAATCCCATCACCAACTAACTTCAATTATAAATTCTCCCAAAAACTCTATCTCTCACTCTCTATAACAAGCTACTCCACTTTTTCCCAACCACTCACGAGACACCCTTGAAACTTTTCTTCCTCTCAATTCCTCCTTATGCTACTGTGAAAAACCAATGAAATCCCCACTTCCTTCTTTTTTTCTACTCCACTCTTGAATGCCGTGAGATATTTCATATCCTTCACAATTCTTATACACCAAGTATTGATATTCATACTCAAATAAACCGTGGCCTTTCTGCTTACGTGGATTGATTATCAAAGGGTGCAGTTGCAATATACATCACCCTCAAGATGGTTTTAAAATACTTATACTAGTTCTTCATCCTACGTTGGAGCTCGTGTTTGGAAGATTTGTCATGACTGTATGCTCTGACACTCTTCGTATCATTGTTCAAAAATACACACTTGTTTTCTAGGTTCAATGGCGGGGTCATGTTTCCATGGACTAAGGCTAAGGATGTCTAAGAGTAAACCTTTACCAGACCCTTCATCCTCCTCCAAGTTAAGGTTGGAGAGTGACACGGAGAACAATGAAAGGAAGAGATTTGATAGCATGGAATCGTGGTCCATGATATTGGACTCAATGGATACATGGGAGGCTTCAAAGGAGGAGGGGGAGCAAGAGGAATGGACTGCCGACCTATCACAGCTTTTTATCGGCAACAGGTTTGCTTGTGGAGCTCACAGCCGAATTTACCGTGGAGTCTACAAGCAGAGAGCAGTTGCTGTGAAAATGGTGAAGATGCCATCCCAGGATGAGGACAAAAAGGAATTACTAGAGGAGCAATTTAACTCTGAAGTGGCTTTGCTTTCACGTCTCTTCCATTTTAACATTGTGGAGGTACGCTGTTTTAATCAACAGATATCTCTCCAACCTTGTTTCGAAACTCAATCTTCTTGTCTGCATGGTAGTTTGTTTGTTTATGTATCCATTACGATCGTTTTATCTGTGAGGATGTGAAACTCAGAGGAGGTAAGCAAGAGAGGAGCTAATATATATAGTTTTGGTTGTTCCCACAAAGAGACACTGCCACTTGCCACTTAGGGAAAGTCTTAGCTTTTCTTGGTAAAACTGTTTCAGAAACATAAAAAGAGGCAAACAGGGACCATTTAAATAAGTATATTGGCTGAACTCAGTAACATATACAATACACCTATCGCTGCCAACTATTGACTTTTCTATTTTGTTCTAATTTTTGCCATTTTTAGATGAGTAATACAATCATTAATCTTCTTTCTTGTCCTTGGGGTTTTGGAACGACCATGAGGAATCCTAGCATTTTTTTGTGTGTTAGATTATTTGATTTGGCTCTACTTTTGAATGTCAACAACCACCAAATAGTTTTTATATGGGAACAATCTTAAGAGACAGTTATATTTAAAGTTGAGTTACATTGAAATCTGAATTTTATCGAGTCTATTGGTTCATCAATTATTGAGTTATTCTGAGCTACTTGCAAATTGGGGTTCTAAAACCCAAATTCTAACTGTAACCTTTAGCTGCAGAGGTGTTTGTGTAAACTCTGATAATTAAATGACTCTTAATTTACAGTTTATTGCAGCATGTAAAAAACCGCCGGTGTACTGTATCATAACAGAATACATGTCACAAGGGAATCTAAGGATGTATCTGAACAAGAAAGAGCCATACTCACTCTCACTGGAAATAATAATAAGGTTGGCTCTGGATATATCAAGGGGCATGGAGTACCTTCATTCACAAGGTGTGATTCACAGAGACTTGAAGTCAAGTAATTTGCTCCTCGACGATGACTTGAGGGCTAAGGTGGCGGATTTTGGCACATCTTGTCTTGAAACAAGATGCCGGAAAAGCAAAGGGAACTCGGGAACATATCGTTGGATGGCACCAGAGATGGTTAAGGAAAAACCTTATACTAGAAAAGTTGATGTCTACAGTTTTGGTATTGTGCTTTGGGAGCTCACTACTTCTCTACTTCCTTTCCAAGGAATGACCCCAGTGCAAGCTGCTTTTGCTGTGGCTGAGAAGGTAACATGGCTATATTTCTCTAAACTCTAAATCTCTTCTGTGTTGTGTTAATTGCTTTTTGTTTTAGTTCATCCTGCTACACCAGTTTTAATTGCTCTTAGAGAGACAATTACATCACTTCTCTGCTTACCAATTCTGATAGATTTATTGATAGAATCTTTTTCTTTAATCCCTTCTTGACTTTTTTCTACTCTGACCAAAATTCCTTCTTTCTACTCGAACTTCTTGGTCGTGTCTAATAGTGGACGAATAATTCTTGTCTAATTTGACATATGGCATAATTCTTGGTCCTTTCTGAACCAAAATTTATTTCTGAAATGACTTAAAATTGGTCTGGAAATGAAATTTTATGCATAAAAAGAAGAATTCCGAACTGAAAACAGTTGTTGCATTGTCAAGATGATTGATTGGACAAGTTCTTTGTGATAAGAATTATACTCAATAATATGGAAATTTCTGCTTGGAACAGTTTGATTTGCTCCCCTAATGGGACTGAAGAAATCTGATATCTACACACTTCAATTTTATAAAAAAGGTTCCAAACATACTCACTACAGACTTCTGCCCTTTTAGTAACAGTGTAGAAAACAACAGTAGCTATGTCACTCGAGTATCTAAAATATCCAACTGGGAAGCTTGGTTTCGATCACTCCCAATATCCAATCTTTTAAAATCTTATACCACATGAAACAACAGTAATTTCCCAAACTTTTATCTACCTTCTAATGGTTACTTAGTACAAAATCTTCTCTAAGGCAGAGTTACTTGGAGAATCCTTATCGTGTAGCTGTTATCCATAATTGCATTCACTATTCTCACGGCTCATGACTTATGTGAGCATTTTTTTTTTTACTATTTTACTCATTCAGTATTGCCTTTCCTTCAATCGGATGGGTCAATCAATATACTTTCACTTTTCAATTTAGTTTAAGTGCCACAAACACCTTTATGCAGAGTTTAAGGGATTCTGCATTTCAGAGATTCTAACCCTCTACTCTTTCTTCTCTTAGCCTGTCTGACAAGATGCAAGTGTCCCTCAAAGCATAAGAGGTGAAGACAAAAATATTGTAACCTCTAATCGCTTTTTGCAAGATAATTTCGTTGTGTCACAACATGGTTTACTTAGCCATAGCACTTTCTTATATAATACAATCTTTCTTCAGAAAAAGTAATCTACATACCACAGACTACATATATCAATAAATGTGTCCACTAATTTTTATTTTCATACATAGATAGTTTACCAGTAGTAATTAAAGTGACTCTGCTTGTTCATGTTGCTTCTATTGTGAAGCCTCAGGGGTTAAAACCAGGCATTGAAATCTTGAATTACTTGAGCTATGTGATGTACATGTTGGGCAACATGTGCAGAAGCTGAACCTAACATTAGCAATGATCATGGATTATTTTAACTCAAGAGTGCTTTAACAGAGTGAACTTTTTTATGAAAAGTGTAACAGTCGGTGCATGTGTCTTCTAGTCCTAATAATGGGAAGCACCGATGCATGGGCCTTGGTGATGTTCCCTCCCTAGTCCCAACACGAATCCCTTGATATCGCTTAACCAGATAAAAAAAATTTGAGGCTAACACAAAAACAGTTGTTACATTTTGGTGCATACATTTGTCAAAAGTAGTCCTTGAACTTTGCACAAAAGGCTAGCCGCAATATTGTTGTCTCCATTAGTGCATTCCCATGAGGCACACTCATCCCATAGACCCCACACAAAAGGCACAGATAAATAGCCATTTGTCTCTAAAATTGTGGAACACAAAAAATTGAAAATCATAGTTCATTTGATCTAAATCATAGTTTTTGATTTGAAAAGTGATTTTTGTTTTTGATCAGAATGAAAGGCCTCCTCTGCCAGCAAGTTGTGAACCAGCACTGGCACATCTGATAAAGCGTTGTTGGTCAGGAAACCCGTCGAAACGACCAGATTTCAGCGACATTGTTTGTACATTGGAGAAGTACGATGAGTGTTTGAAGGAGGGCGTACCAATGAGCCATCATTCAGGGCTAGTAAGCAGAAATGTTATTGTCGAACGCCTAAAAGGCTGTGTATCAATGACCTCCTCCATACCCGTCTATGCTTGATTCTACCTAAGAACATATATGCAATAGAGTATACACCACTTGTTACACCAAATCTATCCAAAAAAAATAATCCATATCAATTTCGTAAAATAAAAACCCCATTAAATTTACTTTTTTCTAAATTAAATAGTTTTGTTCACATTTTGAGAAGATGGAAAAATTATATTGAATTCCAATACATTTAACCTTATATTGTAACTAACTATAGAAAATGTAAAAATAATATGATCACCAAACAATTATTACTATTTATCAAATTCAAAAACAAAAATAATATGATTATACAAATAAGCATTATATAAGTCTTGATATTATGAGTTTCTCACCCAAATTACTAATTAATTGTTCAAACATTTTCACAAGCAGAGTTATCAAGATAACATAAAATCAACTACTCACTCATAGTTTAAGACTGTGTTCTTTTGAGAGGAAGAATTAGAGGAAGAGATTGAAAGGATTAGAGGGTGAAGTTGATGTTATTCTTTTTAAGGGATTAGGAGGTGATTTTGGAGTGAATTAGAGAGTGAAATTAGTGAAAGTTTGTGATTGAATTGAGTGATGTGACATAAGAAAAACTTTTAATAGATAAAAAAATGAGATTACCAAAATATCCCTAATATTAAAATTAATATAAAATACTATATAAATAATTTAAAACAATTTAAAATAATTTATTTAATTTGTGTTGATTGCTTGAAATAATCATAAATTTATTTTCAAAAAATGAATAATAAATTTTATTTTATTTAGGAATCTGCTGTGTGTAGTGCTATGGGGTTTGTATGTTTTGCTGTTGCTTAGATTGAATAGTCATCTTGCTCAGGAAGTTATTAGTTTCCATGTGCAGTGTGTAGAAAATATTAAATAATCAAAGGGTAATTATATAAATATGCATGTGATCCCTTCCAATCTCTTTATATACAACGTGATTGAATTTTCACCTCTTATTACCTTTAAACGAACGCAAAAATAACCTTTGAATCGTCGCTCACACTTTCTTCTAAATAGTAATTCCATTCATAAGAACAGGGCATAAATCAAAGTTTAGATTAAGTTTCTTTTTCCTACCTTAATCTTCTCTCTACTTAGAGAAACTACAACTTGAAAGAAAAGATGAGTTAGAAAAACCAAGTGTACTTACTCCTTGATGATATATGTGAATCCTATTAACCAACACAAAAAAATCTAAACTCTAAAAAATTTCATACATTTAATAAAATAAAAAAACCAAACCCATACACATGCATAATTCTCTTCTGAAAAGAAGTAAGAAAAAAAAAGGTTACTAGCTTGCACACGTAGATCATCACAAGAATGGAGAAAAACTTAGAGAGAATGAGGAAAAAAAAAGTGAAAATAAAACGAAGATGAATATGGTTTGGGGTAATTAAAAAAGGAGTTTTTTCTTTTCTTCTAATTGCTATATGCACTACCTTCATCTGCCAAGTTCATTACTCCATTTTTATTTCCAAAACCAAACACTCATGCTAGTTCCCCATCCATAACATCCCAAAATTATATTCTCACCCTGTTCCTTTAACACATTACTCTTCCCAAATAAAATTATTAATTAACTCACAATTATGAAATACATCCATAAACACACAATTAATTAACTGAGGTATTATTAAGCATAAATAGAATCTAAAAATAGTATACTAAAGGATAGTTTTTACTTTATAAATGATTGTATAACTTGATTTTATGGGATCAAGCTATACTCGAACTCAAATTCTATGGAGATATTATCTATCATTTATCTAGGTTTTATTCAAACACAAGTTAAGAAAACCTAAGTATGATATTTGACTAAAATAAAATTTGAAAATAATACCTAATTAAAACCTTGTACATTGATTTTGAATCATTAATTTAGACATATACCTAGGTATTGTCATAATTTTGTGTGTATAACACAGCATAAATCAATCTGAAGTAGCTGACCAACTACCAACAACCAACAACCACAGGATAATCGAACTCAGCAACAATATCCACCAAACAATCTGAGAGCAAAGTATGATCAGCAACTACTGCTATATTCCACCTAACACCAACATTCGCATCACTCTTATTACTACACTCCCTATCATGTCATATTCAAAACTTTCACCCTTCTTCCTTTTAACTGTCTTCTCCCTGTGAGTGTAAGCAATTGCCATTATTAACTTCAAATTCCTTTTGTGCCAGTTACACTGGTCAAGGATTAAATGAAACACTTTTTTAGACCTTATCACTTCAAGAAAACTTGTTAATACAACTTCGTGAGATGAAACTATAAACCTTTTATAAGTCAATCTAAAGTTTCAATTACATTAACTTTGTTGTGATTAAATAATAATTTCCATGATTCCAAAGTTTTTAATTTATATCTGTAATTATTATAAGCTGAATTGAAATGTACTTCCAAGAGACCTAAAACCTATTAAGGCATGATACTTTAAGTAAAATAAGTACCAAACATAGAATTGAAAACTTAATTTGCGAATGTAACGTTGAAAAATATAATAAGTACAAAATTCAAATTAATGTTGTTAGAGAATATTCTTATTTGAGTTGGAAAATATTAAACTTTATTTTAAAGTAATTTTGTGAAACATTTTTTGTTATTTAATTAACATGATGTGTGTATTTTAATTTATTTATATTATAAATCATTTAATTTGTATGCAACTATCATCAAACTTGAGATCGGAACATTGACGTCCATTGTGTGGCCGAGATACAAATCATCGATCCTTTAAATCCTCCGTTAGGATGATTCGTTATTATCCTTAGACATCGATTGGAAGACTATGTTCCTATCACGCCCAATAGTCGCCTATCATCTAGGAGGTAAGGCATAAGGCACTTTAAATAAAAAGCATACGATTCAAAAATAGACAATAGTTTAAATGCATGGTGATTGACAACAATTTTACAATTAAACTTAGGATCAGAATAAAAGTAACATGACACATTTCTTAACATGAAACAAATAAGCAATATGACACAACGTGTTACATGTCACTCATTAACTAAAATAATTGAACTAAAAATTTATTTAAAAAATATAAAACCTTTTAGTAATTAACCAAAAAAATCATAGTAACTCAACTGAAAATATTTCAATTGATGGTAGACTGAAAACTTAATAAACATACATTTTATATCAAATTTAACATAATTTGTATGTTTTAAAATATTTAAATGTGATCGATTTAATTATTTTAAAATTTTATTTAATTTTAATAAATTAAATTTTAACTAAGATGTTAATTTTATAAACTTAGTTTTTCTTTCAACGAAAAGACGAAATACAGAAAAAACTCTTTATAGCACATATGGAAAACTATTTGACTCTGACTTTTGGGGAAAAAAAAAAGACATATATATGTTTAACGTAATGCATTTTCAAACATGCACTGACTAGTTTGGTGAAATTGTTTGGCTTTTTTTATGCATAAAAATAGTGTAGAAAGGAAGTGTATAACTTGAAATCCTATGGCATAGAGTTTCCATAACTTGTGGCTACCAACAAACATCCAATGTACTTATAATCTAAGTAATGTCATCTCATTCAAACAAATTACACCTTTGGCATCGTATTTCTTTCTTTCATAAAGATGCTTAAATTCAATAAACCATATTTTTAATTGCTTGAAAAAGAATACAAACCTTTGGTCATAAAGAAAGATACATAGATTAGAGACTTTATCACACCAAATTGGTTTTAAATTGACTACCATCGTAAATGAGAACACAGAAAATTTGTGACCATTTCTTTTTAAGGTATATACGATCAAGATATGATAACTTAAATTAACATGCATAATACTCTTGAAAAAGACTTTTTAAGTTTACTTTTTCCATAATCTTTTATTTCATCATCGCGCATTTATTGAGTTTAACTATTAATTATTTAACAACCCATAATCACGTGAGATCAATGTAACTAAAATATATATCCACTCATAATAAACTAGACTACTTTTTTTTTCTCTCAAGCCATTAATAGACCATGTTCCCTAACATGTGCACAGGATAAAGTGGAACACAGTTAAATCTATCTTCTTACTTATGTTGTTTTTGGCTAACTTTATTCAAGAGAATTTCAATAAATAAATAAATAAAAAGTTAATTATTTTATTGCAATTCTGTACTAAATGTGCAATAAATCATTTATTTTAATTAAAGTTTGTCCCTTTAAATTCTTAAAAACTTTCCAACCTATTAATTATTATATTTTCTATTAAAAATAATCAACTTAAAAAGTAGATAAAATACTAAAAGAATTATAACTATTCGTATTCACACACGTTTTTTTTTTTCAATGAAAACCTTCGTTTGCTTTGATACCACTAAATTATTATATAACTTGGCTTAAAAGTTATTGAAAGTTTAATATATTTTTTTTATTAATGGTTTCACTGATAAGGGTTAAATATGTTTTTGGTCCCTCAAGTTTCAGTGAAATTTGGAATTGGTCCCTCTTTGAAACTTCTGACTGACCAATTTAGTCTTTCTTCTTTAGAAATGTATGGATTTAGTCCTTTTAACCAAGATCTTATTAAGTTTCTTTAACGTTTCAAGGACATGATAGTATTTGAATTGTTTACATAATTTGATCCATTTTCACTTAAATATTAACTCAAATATTATTATGACTAATTCCAAACTTGAGGGACCAAAAACATATTTAACCCTACTAATAACAACCAAATTATTGTTAAACTAGATCAATTAGTACTTAAATAGGCAATTATCATTGGCATCAATCTAATTACTTTTATGCTAAAACGTCAATTTTACTAAATATCAATTTAAACTTATTAAAAAATGTCTAACATCATACATCATAATATACAATCAAATCATTTTTTTAATCTAGATTTACTTTTCTAATCTTCATAATTAAAAAAAATCAAATGAATTTATCTAAATTTTAAATGTTGGATTAAACACTTGTCACCTGACCAAGAGTTGTTAATCAGTTAATCAGAGTGTAACTTTTTATACTTAAGAGTATATGAGTTCAAACACCATGATTTGATTGTGATTCGACTCATTCAGACTCCGACACAAAATAATTAATGTCACCTGAAATATGGCTACCCTGTTTTACTTTTTATTTTTTGAAATTAAAATTAAAATAATTAAATTAAACTATAAGAAATATATATATATATATATATATATATATATTATCTGACAAAAATAAAGATAAAATAAAATTCATTTCTATTAAAATATAAGAATAAAATAATTTTTTAATTAAAAAAATATAATGAACACTCAAAATCGACACACTCCTCCACCCTCTCTTCATCCCTCTAGTGAAAATCTTTTATTTTTTTTTTCTCACTCCTATTTCTATTAACCACACCACTGTCATAATCCATATTTTCTCATAATTACAAAAATAATGTGGCAAATATACAATTAAAAATTACATATACAATCATTCACACATAAAATCTAGATCTTTTAAAAAGCTTAATTCCTTACCTCACACGTTATCTCCAAGTAACAGAACTACGTTCTTTTACATCTCATAATTTAAGTTTTTGGAATGTCATAAATTGTGACGAAGAAACAAATAGAAATCCTCTATGAAAACAAATTTAGAAAACGAGGTAATCAAATATTAAAATTGGAGAAAGTAAAAGTCGTTATTATGAGCAGGAAACCTTTATATGAATTGTTTCATAAAATAAAAAGAGTCTTTATTAATATAATCTGTTATTTCTTTAACATAATTATAATTATATTTTGTTATAATAAAATAAAAGTTATTATTCTAAGAGATGATAAGGGTTGAAGGGGCTTTTGAATGAATGCTTTTAAAAGTTGTGCATTAGAGAGGAATAGAATCAAAAATGATTTTGTGCCATGTGGTTTTCCCAATAATCAAAGACACATTTTACCTATTGTGGCTTTACGAATCACCACACACAATGATGTAAGAGAAGACACAAAATCAGCAATGTAGAGAAAAACATATACCTAACTCCACTACTTTTCGTCTTTCTCTTTTTCATCACCTTATGCTCACACATTTCTCCAATAAAAAAGGGAACTTCTCTAATATTATCTTAATTCATTTAATTCAAATATGTATTTTTACAATTTGTAATAAAAAAGTGAAATAAGTTTCGTTTGAGTTAAAAATACAATATACGATTGAGTTAATTGTATATTAGTTTATTTTATCATTCTTATTTAAAATAAGTTCAATAACTTGAAAGTCAACTCTAAGAAAACAAAATTACATCAAGTGCAGCCAAAGTATATAGTTCCTTTTTTGTTAACATTCAAAATTAAATACTTGATTTCAAATATTACTGTCCACGTCACTTTATGCTCGTTCCAGATAATTCTGTTAATTTTCATTGCATTGAATTGGTAAGAGGGTTTTATAATATTTAAAAATATGATGAAATACGAGTGGCTTTAGGATTGGAATTAAGATAAGGAAGCTGCTGATGGGAGTGTCAAGTACGTAACGAATCTAAATGGAGAAGAAAATTGACCTAAGAATATATGAATAACCTTTTAAATTAGAGGATTTTGAAAAAATAAAATATAATATAATAAAACTAAGTCAAAGTTTCTCCTATTGCCTCTCGCACAGTCGATTCAAACTTAACTGCCAAGTAATGGCTTCCTTCATCATTAATTACTCATTATTTCTTATTTCTAAATTCTTTATCCGTTGAATTAGAAGAAATTAAAAAGTACTATTCAAATATTAATATCGAAAAAAAGTCTAATATAAAAAATATTTCAAAAAGTTACACTTTAATCTATTGATAACTCTTCATTTGTTATATTAAAATAATATATATTAGTAAAAATAATTAGAGAGAAGTGAAATACAATCTTAAGAAAATATATTGAAAGCTAGTCGTCATTTAATTAAAAACTAGGAATAGCAAAATATGTATAAATTCGTGAGTTGATATGTGTGTTCGTCAAAAAATTGATAGATCGAATTGAAGTTTTCAATCTGTTAATTTGTTTTGTTTCGTTTTATCTAATTTCTCAAATTAACAGGTCAGAGATATATAGAATAAACAGGTCTGTCGGTTCATATTTTTAAAACAAAAATAAAATAAAGATTAATTTAAACAAAAATTGTATCATATTACTTAAATTATACAAATATATAATAATATTTTAACTTAAATCATTTTAAGTTATTCGCGTTTATCAATCAATTAAAACTAAAAAAGTGTTTACCGTGAGCTTTAATATATCTATAACAAATTTGAAAAATACAAAATTAGAAAAATATATAATGTGTCAATAAGCTCAATCGTTTTCTAGAGGTTAAAATTTTCAATTAGTCAATCTTATCCTATTTTTTGTTAGACTAAGAACGAGGAGATCAAAATGTAATATATATTAATCTATTTTGACACTTATTAAGAATACGAATATAATCAACCATAATTGGAAAAAAGTATTTAATATTTCAAATGGATTACACATAAGGAACTTTGACCAGGTAAACAGAAGACCGAACAATTCATAAACGTAAAACTCTACTATTATATAATCAAACTTCTTCCCCGTATGAGAAAGAAAATTATTTACACATCGATGGTTTTCATAAAATAACAGCCTTAAAAAGTATATCTTGATACATCTTACATGAGGCAGAGGGCAGTGAAATACAAATATAATTATCAGTAAACTAGTGTGAAGAGAGTAATATTTATTATTCATCTATTTTTATTGACTGACTATTTATTTCTAATGAACATGCGTAAATAAGAAGTATTTATTAAGTTTACATGCATATAAGAAAATCGTCTGAATAATAATACTGTTTTGTAATTTTTTTGCACATTAATTTTGTCTTGCTGTGGTGTCATACTAGAGATATATACTGTTTTGTTTTTTCACTGTTTGTTGTGTTGTGGAAGTGAGCATTAATTTGAAAGTAGGGTGCGAAGGAATAAAAAAATTAAAAAAAGAAAGAAAAAAAAGGTGTGGAGAAGGAGACCAATATTTGGAGTGAAGTGTCCATTTTCACTTAAATCGAAGTCTCTCTACTTTTGCCGACCTCGTTCTTCGCTACCTCTAGTAACCTATCCTCTCTTTTTGCCTATCTCTACACTATATTTATATTTATACATTGTAAAGAAGTATTTTAGCATGAGCGATAAGGAACAAAGTTAAAAAATATCGTAAAATATTTTTAAATGTTTATATCGCAAGAGTATATTTATTTATCTTTTATATTGTGTTACACTATGAATGCTAATTGACAAGTAAAATAATAACTGAATTTATTGATAGCGAAAATAAAAATTCTTAAATATAAGAGTAGGTTTTCTTTTTATTTGAGGTTTAATTATCTTTTAGATTTCTCGTAGAATTGGAAATTTTTGAATTAAATTCTTAATCAATTCTTATAATATATTGAGTATTGAATATTTGTGTGATGTTAGGAAACGTGGTTATTATCTTGTGATATCATATTATTTTATATTGTCTTGATGAGTGGTTGTTATATGTAATTTTATTATTTTAAAATTTTCCAAGTTATGATTTTAAAATTTTATGATTTGATAGGACATTAATAATAAGTATTGTCTAATTTTATTACTATTCAAATATATATATATATATATATATATATATATATTATTTATTTGTATGCTTAACTTTTGTTACAGTAATTATGACTCACTTCATAGTTTTAACTATCAAATTATAATTTTATTGAATTATAGTCGAATTGCAATCTACTTCATAGTTTTTACTGTCAAATTATAATTTTATCAAATTATATACCTTCATCAACAAATATTTTTACTATACAACTCAATATAACCAACAACATTAAAATTTGGACATAATAAAAAATTCAATGATTTAATTAACACATAAAACCATAACTATTTGAGTACTTTAAGTACACCACAAGATGTATTCTTTAAACAAAGAGCAAAAAATAACATAACAGTCGATTCCATTCTTTATCTTTGTTCTTTGATCTTGTAGTTATGATAGTCGTTGCTTTCATCGGTTTCATGGCTTTATGTTTTTTAAAATAAATTATAAAACTATGATATATTTCAATTTTGGATTAAAATTATAAAATCATAATTTAACAATAACGTAATCATTTAACCATTACTACCACGTAACTTAGTTACAAACAAATTTAATATTAAGTAATATCAGGGATATATCGTAAAAAAAAAAAAAAAACTTATCAAGTACTCAATAAACCATAAAAATTCAATGAAATCTCAGTCGAAAGTTTTCAAATCGGTAAAAAACCTAAAACATAATTTAGCTTTTATTTTAAAAATTATCCTAAACAATCCTTTTTAGTCCTGCAAACCGAAAAGTCATTTTCCTTTTTTCTTTAGAGGGAAGAAAACTACAATTAACGAAATGAAAATTTTGGTTAAATAATAATTTGATCTAAATGGAAAAATGTTATATTTTTATGATTATTTTATAAATGACATTTTTTTCCAAGCGAAAAAATTAAAACGAAAATTTTTTTGATCCCACAATTTATTTATTTTTTGTTTATCGACGAGATTACTCGTAATATATGAATGAATGAATGTAAGAAAATTATCGAGTAAGAAAATTACATAAACATTAGCTCATGTAGAAGGAATAGGAATGCTCCTTTTGTGTACGAAATTGATTTTTCCTTATATAATATTAATAAACAGTATAACTCCGAACCTAATGGCGTATTAGCCTAATAATTTGTTAGGAGACTTTTGCATAACTTAGTCTCATTCATAAAATATTGTTTTTTTTTTTTTTTAGATTTGAACTAGATAAATGTGTTAAATTTAGATAATTGAAAAATGTTAATTTTAACTTTAAAAAAATTAAGAAAATTTCAGGATTTTTATTATTATTTTCTCTACACTTCTTGATCTTAAGTTGTGTGTCTCTCTCTATATATAACGATTTTAGTAAAAAAAAGTATTAGTTAGTTGATAAATTTTAGATATTTTTGTGTAAAAATAAAAGGGACATAGATTTTGTTTTTGAGAAGGTAAGGAATCACGTTTTTAATCGTTCTCCAAAAGCAAAGTTCTTGCAATACACAAACGAAAAAGCGATTTTGATAATGATGACTAAGAACTCTTCTTTATTATTTTTTATGGACATAAATTCTGGAAATATCTGTTGAGAAGATTATTGCAGTAATTAAACGGATTTAATTTTAGAAAAAAGGTTATTACTAGTGACCTATATTTTTTATAAAACAATTATTGTTAAAAGTATTCAAAACAGAAAATATTATTAACTATATTTATTCATAAATATTGACGGAACTTTTGCAATAACAAAAATATAAGAAAGAGAAAAAAAATCGTTGTGACTGATAACCTTAAGTTTGTAATAAATAAATAGGAAAAGGAGTCCAAAATTGTTGTCATTAAAACCTTTATATTTGGTAAAAAAATAATTTGAAAATATTTTAGCAATACATGAAAGATTATAGCTAATAACCTACAAAAAGTTAAAAGATTAATTTGCCAAAAACAAATTTAAGAATCGAAACTCTAGATAATTAAAATTAAAGGACTAAAACTACGAAAAAAAAGAAGAAGAAACAAACTTAAAATTAAGCTTTAAAGGTTTAAATATATTATTATACTAAATGATATAAACTTTGATATATTATTTTTAATAATAAATTATTATACAAATTAATATTAAATTTTATGTTAATTGTTGTAAAAGTTGTTTAACAATAATTTCATATCAATTAAAATATTTAAAAGTTACATTAACTATTTATGAACAGTAAAATCCAGTTTAAAATTTAAGTTTACAAACACACAATCTAGATCAATAGAAAGTTATTCCAAATCAAATCAATATATGTTTAGAAGACAAAAATCAAAATTTACCTGATAGGTATACAAATATCTTATTGACATCATATTAATCATTAAAAGGAGTATTTTAATTTTTCAAAATATGTAAATACAAGAATACCAAAAAAAAATTAGGAAATATATAATAGACATGAATGTTTATATATAATCAACTATAAAGAAAAGACTATTATTACAAATTCCGTCTAATATACTATAGTATAAAGTATTAAGGATGAAATTAAATAAAGTCCATTCCTATGCTTTTCATGTCATTTTTTATCATCTAATCATATTCGGAATCATGTCTATAACTAAATTTATTAAATGAAGCCCCAATAACTAAAAGGCAAAATTTACCTTAAAAAACTGAAAGCAAACCATTAAATAACATTTTGATAAAGTTTTATCTCTTCACCAAAAAATACACCACTACATGTCTGCGACTCTGCTCTTATTCCAGGTTCAGCAGCAACTATACGTTAGAAAATGCAGATTTTATCGGACAGCAGAATCCATTACCAAAAAACCTATATGTAAAAAATGAAGTCATGATTTATTTTCATTTTCAGTATAAAATACTTTTATTAATCCAAGACAATACATCTAATAAAGTTTCGCAAGTTTAAGAAATGAAATTGTTTTTTTTTTTTTTTACTTTTTTGAGTTTTTAAAATAATCAATATACAGTTACCAGTCAAGACCAAGACCTATGAAGTTTAGACAGCGGCCAAAGAATTGATTTTCCATGACATTGTCTTGTATTCACCGGTAAGTTTCACGAGAAAAAAGAGATAAAGATAAAGACCACCAAAAAAAAGAAAACTTCTCGGAAGACATGAATTGGTCAAATTCAAATTCTACACACTAATTGAGAAAGAAAAATCTAAAAAACAAAAAAACTTAGTCATTTTTGACTTACAAATGATAGCACCCTGAAGAAACAAACAGGGCATCATCGTCACTGGGGTTGAACGCCGAAATTGAACAATGAATACACTAGAAGGAGAAACAGCTTTTTCCCAACTAAAACGAATTCGGAACCAAAACTTGTATTCAAAATAACATCTTTAAGAGATGCACTAATTAGTTCCCCAGAAAATGGAAACACAACAGGAAGAGAAACAAACGAAAAAAAAAAAATGGATTGATAATTTTGATATATATGATTTGCTTGAGAGATTATATATAACAAAACTCTAAACCCTGAATCACAGAAGAACATCCATTTCGTGTTAAACATTGCAGGGTAGTAGTAGTAGTGATTGATTAATGTACAAAAGCAAAAATAAAAAGGAACAAGATAAAGTAAGGGAGGTGGTGTAAATATTAAAATCTAGACCTACCTTTCCTCTTCTTTTCTCTTCCTTTCTTCATTTTCTAATTTTCTTCTTCATTATTATCTCTTCCAAATTCATACATTCACTTACTCACTGTCCCCACCCTCCCCAAATCCTTTCACCGATGAAACTCACAAACCTTCTCACCGATCCTTTTTCCTCAAAAACCACAACCCCCTCACAACCTTCATCACCGCCACCGTTACCCTCCACCACCGCTTCCGACTCGGCCGAGTCGTGAATCGCCAGACTCGCCAACTCGGACCGCTTCAACTCGCTCGAATGCGCATGCTTACTACTACTGCTGCTACTGCTGCCCCCCGCTCTCCTGTGGTTCCTCTTCTCCTTCTTCCCCTTACCGTTCTTCTTACCCTTGTTTCCAATCTGAGCCAACGAATCCTCGTACGCGTCGATGATCTCGTGTATGAGCTGGCGATTCGGCGAATCGTCCCACCTGACCCAGTAGCTGGTGTAGCAGCCGAAGCAGCTGCAGTTGAACGCAGGTGAATGGGCGGTTTCCGCGGCGCTTTTCCGGCGGGGGTTGCCGGAGAAGGTGGAAGCAGCGGCGGATGAGCAGGAGATGAGATAAGAGAGAACCTCCCGGTCGTCCGGAGAAAGCGCGGCCGCGAGAGTGAGTATGGCGGCGGGGAGGAAGGCGAGGTGGTCGGAGATGAGCGGTGGCGACGGGTGAACCGTCCCTTTATGGTAGAGCTTCTTCATGAGGAGGAGGAGGGAGAAAATGGTGATTGCGTTGGTTATAGTGTTTGTTGTTGTTTTTCTTATCTAACGCTGAACAGAAAGAGAGAGAAAATGGGAGAGGGGTTTGGACTTTGAAGGGTTGGGAGGGTTCTTAATCAGGGTTTTCTTTTTCTGCCTTTTTGTGTTTTTTTAAATAAAGAAATGAATCAGGAGCAGAGAGAGATAACTAGGTATTGGTATTGGAGGAGTTGGTGACGTAGATTTTGGGTTAGGGAAATGTTCCCCTGCGACGCGGCATTGCTCTATCTTATCACTCACTGTGTGTAGACTTGGTATTAGGGCACTCTTGTCCTGGGACCACGACCCTCTTTTGTCTCTGCCTTCTCAATTTGCTCGCTTGTAGGGTTCTCTTTCTCATCATTACACTGTTCTTACTCACAATTAACCCTACTCTCAACGTCACTTTACCTTTTTTTTTTTAATTAAGCTCCACTTTCCCTTCATCACATCATCATTTATGTGTAACATTTACTTTTTCTTTTCCTAATACAATTTTATTTATATATACTCATATTTCTATCTGCATTTCTTCATCAACTTATCATATAATTTATATTAATGTTTGAAATGAAACACGAGTGTACTTTTAAAATTCGTTCATTTTTCTTATAGTATGTAGTTGAAAATTATACTTCCATTCATGATAAAACTGAACTTATTTAATTCAAAAATTTAAATCAATAAAGTATATATTTTAATGATTTATGAAGAAAAAAAAAGATGATTATTAAAAAATTCATTGGGTTACCCTTTTTTTTTTCTCTGACATCAATTTTATTCAGTTCATAAATACTGATATTTTTCTCCTAGAATAATGCTCGTCTCTAAAGTATCTTAAGTTTCTGTATGTGTATTTGGTTTCTACAAACTGATTTGCAATTATGTAATGTAACAGCGAGAAAAATAAATACCGAGATCCAAAAATAATATACATCTTCACTTTTCATTCAAAAAGGTAAAGAAAGAAGAAGAAAGTTTCTGATTCATACATAAATATAATAAAATATGAATGTATGTGATCAATTCGTATGTAATCAGTTATTTATAATATAAATAATTTTTTTATATGATTATAACTATATTTTCTGTTATAAGAAATTAATAATTAAAATAAAAATATTAAAATAATACATGAAATAAACTTTATTAGTTTTATAATTTCATTTATTAAAATAATTTTTTGATTATTTCTACTAATCGAATCATTTATAATTTTTTATAAATTTTTCCTTATTTTTCTATATTTTTTATTATTTTTCTCTTAATTAGACAATTTTATTTTTTTTAATCCAAATCGTTAAGAATTTAAATGTTAGTTTAAGTCTCACATTGACTAAAAATGATAAAGTAGAGATAAAGACCCATAAACTTATTGACTTAAAGTTTTTGGTTAAGAATGATCTCAATACCTTATTTTATTAGATTCCTATACAAGGATAAAAACTCATAAACTCATTGTTTTAAAATTTCATTGTGTTATATTTCTCCACTGAATTTTTTTTTGGTAAACTTAAGACAAACTAAGTGATGTTTTTTGACGGAGATAGATGTAAGAAAATTAAATTAGTCTTTTTGATGGGTTCTCTTTCCTGCTTATTTTGCCTATGCTTAAACTTGTAGAAGAAAAGTTTTTACTTTCGTGGAATGATTTTTATTTATGCATCTCACATAAAAGTAAATTATTATAACACTTTAATTTGTTTGGATAAACAATTTGAAGAGTACAGATTATTTTTATAGAAAATTCAAGATACTTTACAATAAAATGTATTATTTAGATTAGTAAATTTAAAAGCATTAAAAAAATAAAATTTGATGAGACAAATTTCACGTGCTTCTCTCTTCTTTTATACAAGGGAGTATATATATATAATCTCCCATTCTAAGTTATGTTATGATAAGAATGGCAGCAACTTCCGGAAGTACGTGAAATGATAGATTAGGGTTTTGTTTGGTGGGATTGGTTTGGCCTATATAAAATCTATGACGGCCTTTTTACTCCCTCACATGAACTTGTCACCTCAATTATTATTATATGGATTATAAATCGTTGTCGCCGTAATGCTTTATCACCAGCACGGATTATTTATCTTCTCCCTATTTTTCCATGAAACCAAAATTTATATTTATCTTATTTCAGCAAGTAACAAATAAAACCTATACAACTTTCTATTGAGATGGTATGGTAAATATCCTTTATGTGATAAAATAAGTATGTGGAAATAATTTTAAAAGTAGTGAATTATATATTATATATGTTTGAGTTTTAATTTAATTTCGCATTCAAAAGTTAGGGGTGAAAAATAATAACTTTGAGTGGGTATTGTGTTAAATGAATTTGGACTAGTACAACAAGTTGTGATGAAAAAGAAAAAGAAAAATAGAACAAGGAGATAAATTTAACAAACAAAAGTGTGTCAATGGAAATTGCATAAATCATTTTAGGTAATTTGAAACACCTTTTTCAGCTCTTTTCTCTCTCCTTCAAATAATTATAATTTTCAGTTTTCATGTAGCGAGTCTTCATTATAGAAGCTAGTTAGGAGAGATTTTAAAATACCGATTTTAAGTTTTGTCTTGGTTAATCATCTTTGTTTTCTTCAAATTTCATCTTCGAAAATGCATGTATGTCTTTGAATTTTGGCTGATCTTAAAAAATTATGGGGTTTTAACATACATGGATGAGTTTTGCGATTTGAGGTAAAAGTTTGGATGATTGTTGACTTCGGTTAGGATCTTTTAAGTATTCAAAGAATTTTATTGAGATTTTGCTTCATTATCGTCTTCGACACTGATATATTTTATTGCACCAAAAATTAAAGTAATAACAACTAACTTTATTGTAAATGTTAAGAAGAATCGATGATGGTGATGATTTATAACTTATGCAGGTATTAAGAAGGTGAATTAGAGAAAATATGAAATTGGTATTGCAGGTTGTTTTATAAAATTACGCATTAATATGTTTATTAATGATTTGGATTAGATGCTTGTGTACATTACATTGTTATTTAATGAATCAAATCTACTTAATGCGGATTAATAACAAACGTATTTCAATCACTATTAGAATGAATTTAATAAACAATTTGCTTATATTTTTGTGTTTTTGTTATTTTTTTTAATGAGTGTGATGATAGATGAAGGAAAAAAAGAAGAATAATGGAAATGAAAAAACAATCAATTGTTCCATAAAGTTTTTTTTGGGTACATAAAATAAATAAATTACATTTTCTTACCCACCACAGAAACACGAGGTTAGAAATACACGGTATATTGCATAATAATTTTGACTTATTTATGGATACTGTATCATTTATTCGTTATTTGTTTGTAATTTTTTTAAATAGGTAGCAATTAAAACCATATTTACTGTACATAAGAAATAGCTTAATATTACACGTACAATTACTAGTTTAGCCTATTTATACTTTTTTTTAACAAAAATCTTATACTTTTTAGTTTGAATAAAAAATATTCAAACTAATTTTTGTTTAATTTAATTTGTAAATATTGGTTATGATGTATTTCAATAAATATACATTATATAATGATTTTAGCTCTAGGAAAATAATTATATATATATTTTTTTTCAAAAGGTGTATAACTTATTATAGGTTAATTGAATATTAATATACATTAATACGAGTAGATATTGTTTTAACTTATTGATAATGTTCATTAAAAATACTTTAGAAACTATTTTTTTATTTTAAAATTTTCGAGCATGTGATTCTGCCTCTACCAGTTTTACTCCTCCAAACCAATATAGGTCAACAAGAGAAAAATGTTGACCGAGTTAAAGCCACGCGTCGCATTGTGATTGGCTGCAGTTGCGTAGTGGATCTCCAACGTTGTAGATGATTACGGTAAATAATAATACTGTTTTATATATAAATGTTTTGTCTTCTCTCTTTGTCACAGTGATACAAGCTCAACCGTTTCCCTTTCAATCCAAGGGAAGAACAAAGATTCAATTCATGGCGGCTGCAAAGCTTCAAGCTTTATGGAATCATCCTGCTGGGCCAAAAACAAGTGCGTTTATTTGCATTCCGTTTTGTGTGATCCGTTCGTGTTTTTGTTCTGTATATGTTGTTTTCTGGCGGTTCCGATGTTCATTGTTCTGTGGTTGATTTTTTTAATTAATCAGCGATAGGGTTGACTTAGATTACGAATTTTGATTCAGTGATTTGATTAAAGGTCACGTGCATTGTTTGGTTTATAACCTTATACTATATATTTTTAAAAATAACCTAATTTGGCTCAGGGTTGCGTCTGAGAAAAAGGGATTTTTAGGGTGTGAAGGGTTACACAAATGTTTGCGAGATAGTTGGATTGTTGGGAAGTTCGAATTCGTCTATGAATTTATCTCTGAACACTAGGGGAGTGTTGGGTAGATAAACTTGATATGAATGGATTGTAAAACTTGATTGCTCTTATTTTGTCATCTGAGAAAAGAAGATATCAGCAAACAAACTTATGCATCAAAATGAGATGTTGTTTTGAAGGATAAAGTCATCTCCAAATATCAACATTTGTAAGCATATTTTTGCTGGAATTTGTGTGGAAAATCTTGAAATGCAATTCATGCTTTCAGTTAGCTAGAAATGTGATGCTTTTGTCACCTTATGATTTGAACCTAAGGAATACAGCGGAACCTAAATTAATCATGTAAATGAAGGCAATTAGCTTTGGAGTTGCATTTGAAAAGATAAAAATTGTTGAATGCAGTCCTGTCAATTATATTCATAGATTTACTTGTGTTATATGCAAGTTTCCATCATTATTTTCCCCTAATTCAAATTGTTGTCACTTTTTATGTTTCTAGTGACCATGTTATTATTAAGCATTACCATTGTCATTGTCAAGCTAAGCAAATGCATGAATTAACCACTTTGTGCAGTTCACTTCTGGGCACCTACCTTTAAGTGGGGCATCAGCATAGCTAACATTGCTGATTTCTCTAAACCACCTGAGAAACTTTCTTATCCTCAGCAAATAGGTAAGCATGTACATAAACAACTGCATTTACTGCTATCTACTTTATAGCCCTCTGACTCTGACTGTCCCTCTCCCTCACACACACACTCGCATCCCCCGTTTTTTTGTTTTTGGCTTTTATTGATTCTTACGTACATACGTAAATGACATGTCTGGGTTCCTCAAAAGGTGCGGATAACACTTTGTATTCAAGTTGCTAGCAGTTTAAACCTCGTGCATTGGGTTTCATTTACATCTATACTTTACTAAATGCTTTTTGGTTTTTATGCAGCGGTCACAGCTACCGGAATTATCTGGTCTCGTTACAGCACAGTTATCACTCCAGTAAGTTTGGTTTTTCTAGAGACGGATTCTTTTAACTAATGCAGTAAATGGATGTAATTTTTTGAAACTGACGATTGTTTATGGTCCTCCGATGCAATTGAAATTTGATAATTTTGCATCATTACCTTCATTATAGTACATCCGAGCATAATTGCAGAGTGTGGTTGCATAATTCTCTTTCCAAGTATTGCAAAAGTATGACATCAATGTGGCTATAATATAGTACTTCTAACATGCAATTTGGATTCTAACCTTAAATTATTGGCTTCGTGGTGAAATTGAATCATTAGATGATTATGTAGCTTGTTTAGACATTTTTTTCTTCATAAAATTTTGCGTCTCTTGGTCTTTTAAGCTTAATTTGGTTCTGAAAATTTTCTGTATACCGAGCAGCTCTTCTCTTTCTCGGCTCCCCTCCCTCCATGCGCTTGTGGTGCATGCAAACCATTTCTAGCTTAAAAAAGATTTTATTTATCAGGCTGTGTAAAAACTGGAGCAGAGAAGAATTCTATTGTAGATGATGGAGCGGAATGGAAAAATATCAGTTGTCATTGTTTGAATTCTTTAAAGAATACAATTGCATGGAGCCTGATGAAATATGTTTCATTCCGTTCCATACATCTACTTTCACCCCTCAATCTGATGAAATATGTTTCATTGCATTGCAATGCAATGGAATCAACATATTGTTCACTAGCTTTGTTACCATTCCATTCACTTTCCAGAGAAACATTACTGTATTCCATTTTAAAATATCTAATAAAAGAATGATAATCTATTATATTTCGTTCTCTCAATTTCCTTCTCATTCCACCTATCATACATATCCAACCAGTGTTAATTCTTGTGACATCTAGGCACTATTGTTATTGCATGACTGTTACTTTATGAACTTTTGCTTACTAATCATACTAATTACTAATCATACTAATAGTGTTTGTTTTTGGTGCTGGGAAGGGGTTGTACAGTGCAGTTTTTTGCATACTCCCGAAAATTTATCAGAATTGTTTGTGTTGCAGAAAAATTGGAACCTGTTTAGTGTAAACATTGCAATGGCAGGAACAGGCATATACCAACTCTCACGAAAATTGCGGTACGGGGTATTTTTTATTTTAGTTTTGGATGATTTCTCCTCCCCAAGACCTAGAGTTAGAGGGTTCTAGACACAAATTCTTCCTCGTGTGATAATATGGTTGCATACACTCACCTTGCCCTGTTCCCCAAAGTAGTTGGAACCTCATTACCCCAAGGCATTAATTTGATCAACAATAATAAAGTTTACTTTTTGAAGTGTAGTATTGGGTCTGATTTATCAGAAAAACAAAAGGCAATTACATACTAGTATTGGGTCTGCTTTGTGATAATCTCTATGACACATCATATATTAACTTATGCTACTTTCCAGGCATGATTATTCCTCTGAGGCGGCTGTGACGAAAGAATGATGCCCAGGCTGTAATTTCAGTTGTTCCACATATAATTGTATTTATACTTTTGGACGTGCTGTTCATTTTTACTTTTACAAGTTTCAAACTGCTGAAAAATATTCTCACTTGTGTGCTACTGTATTTGACTTTGGTAAAATAAGGTAATCAAGATTAGCGGGCAACTGAATACAATTTGTTGTTATAATTATCCATAGGTCTTACTTATACCATCACCCTTGTAGTTAATCTGTAGTACTGATGTTATATCATTTTATTTTCCTAATATTTCCTTTATATTAAATATAAAAGTAAATATTAGATAGAGGCTGAAAATGACCATAATTTGCATAAACAAACAAAATAGTGATCTTTGTAGTGTTGAAAACGTATTTATGATTTAAATTACATATTAGTATGAAATGAATGATTCAAGATCAATGGTGACGGGTCAAACATGATCCGCTGGAAAACTTTAATTTTAAAAAGATTAATAGATCACGTTGGACAATTAAAAAGATTAGCACGAGTTAAAAAATGGACAAATTTAGTACGATAGGTTTACGATAAATTTTATGAAATTTTACAATACTAATAAATTTATATAAAAAAAATGAATTGTCGTCTATCACGTTTGCATTGTCGTACACACTTTGCATCCTTATCACCTTCCAAATTCAAAGGATTTATTTAGCCTTCAGACATTATATAAAATAAAAACGTGTGTTTGTTTCTCACTTCTGGTTAGTACGAAAGTGCAGCTAGCTGAAGTAGAATTTGGTGGAATTTATTGTTTCTCACTTTGTGTCAACTTTATGGTGAAATTTTACACAAACTTGATGTAATGGCAGTTTAAATGAAAGAAAGTAAGTGGATAATTTTCAAAGCAGAAGTTTGCATAAGCTAATGAATATTGGGTATATGAGAATATTAAGTATGTCACGACAAATGAGAAAAGTTTTTATTCAAGCAATTGTACAAAAATGGCAACAGGATATTATTTTATTATGTCATAATCCAAAAGCTGCCTCGCCAATTAACGACAACGACCTAAAATTACGGACCTAACATAACATGTTCGATATAACATTATGTTTTTATGAAATGAAAAGTGAGAACATAATGGCGAAAAAATCATATTTAATGCTAGTAATAGTAGTATCTTGTGTTGGCATGGAGTGATTTGACTGGCAATACCGATAAAATAAAATCAGTGAAATGAAAATGATAGAGAATAAACAAAAGAGACTAAAGGAGAGTACTTGAGCATATAATTATTCTCTATTTACATATTCAGTGTCAAACATGCCCACTTTATTCAAAAGCGTTTGTTATGGATGTTTAGTTATGAGTGTATGGAATTAAAAGTCTTTTTATTCTTAAGAAGACAACAAAATTCTCTTTTTATATGAAATGAAAAAAGGTTCATAAATTTAGGAATAAGAAAACAAATTTATTTATTTTATCTTTTTTTTTAAACCAAACAACTTTATCTTTCTATCTCTATTTAAGCCGATTAATTTCTATTCTTTACATATTTTGAGTCTTACAAATGGCATATGCTTTTAAGTTTGGTGGATCAGAATAATATTCTACTCTATACACGCACAAAAATCAATTAATCTAGTAAGATAAATGATGAAATAAACTCAAACCTTACCGAGGATACCTAAGTAATATTATTTCAATTCAAAAGACAATTATCCAATTCCAGTCAGCAGACAACATAAACAGAATTTTATCAGGAATCTTAATTTCTAAAAAAATCCAATGTAGCTCCACACGATTGTAGGTTCAAAGTTCAGAATATCCTATTTCAATAAATATCTGGACAAAAATATGTCCAATGATTGGGAAAATGGGTACAATATCCGTTCCTCCAATGAGTAAAAAAATCCACATTAAAGCCATATGCCGTTACAATAATCCAACCTACAATAACCATTGGTTGAACATAAAGCCAGGGGAAAATTCCCTTCCTTCAGACGAATGTATAGACTGAACCATTCACGTTCTTACTAACCGGAGAATCATGAGACCCCTGTTCATGTTTCATTACCACTCAAGTTAACTAGCGTTGCTGGCCATCTCTTGTTTGATTAGGTTTTGAATCAGAGTTATGTTCATCTTCGTGTGATGTCAAGCCCAAACTTAAATCCAAGGTGCTTTCATTCAGATCTTGGCGCACCACCTGATTTTTGTACTGAGACTGAAAAATACAAGACCAAAGTCACTAGTTTTACATATCATTATTAAAACCAAGAATCAAGTCCTTCAGTTCAGTGGTCACTGCTGTGAACTTTAAATTTAGTAACAGGAAACATATTTGAGACATGCAGACCACTGAATTGCATGAGAGTAATGCCCGATCCTTAAATTTTCAAATTGCCTAATGCTTGTTTGAAGCATAAAAAATGTCCAAAATTTAAAAAGACAGATGAGAACCGTCAATCATCATTGTCAAATTTTAACTGCATAAATGATTCCCATTCATCAATTTATGTGGGTGTAGAATAGCTTTATAGAAATGGAAGAAAATGCGGAGAAGCATTACGTAAACAAAGAAACACGCAACGGTTTACCTGACTTTCTTCCATTGGAACATCATTTATGTCAGGCTTTTCATCCAAAGTTTCACTCTTGCGAGCTGACTCTGCTGCACCCGAATCAGTATCAGTTGGTTTAGACTCATCAAGCTTCTCCGCCCCCTCATTTTCAGCAGCCTCATTTTTCTGCTCCTCTAGTAAAGCAACCTGTATCATCAGACTACCCAGGTTATCACCCCTTTCCAACTTCAGTGCCATTGGACAGAATAGTATCAATTCATTATCATCACTAAAAGCATGAAATTTGAACAATTCATCAATAGTGCCAAGTGTGACAATAAATGACTTCAAGTACACCATTGAAGAAAAAGCTCTGGCTAGTACAGTATAGTTATTTTGTAATGTTGAGTATGATTAGTTCTGTGACAATTTTACACGACAACTCAAAAAGACAATAGTGATTTGAAAGCAAAATCCCTGGTGGTTCTTGTTCTGCTAATGCATTCATAGGAACCAAGAATCATGTCGCACACACCAATAATGTCACGCATACCATTTTCAACATTTAGAGTAAACTGTAAAACGCCCCATGCAACATTATAATACACCACAGAATCATGTCTGACAATACCTAATGAGAAGAAACAGTTAACTCTTCGGACAAAATGTAGCTAACTGCATCAATACCACCAATCTGAAATCATACAAATAATGTATGGCAAAACATATACTTTAGATTTAACAAACTACAAATGCATCTAGATAATTAAAAGAAGAGTGAACCTCCATTTTAGCCCTCACGACTTTTGGAACATCAAGTTGGCCCTTGAAAGATTGTTAAATCAATTTGGTTTTGACATCAAATACATTACATAAATGACTGTTTATCAGGACCAACAAATTTGTCATTGCAAAATTGATTTTGATAATATTTTGAGGAAAAAATTGAGGGTTTATGGTTAATCAATTTGGCCGTGTGCATAGTCCTCACAAATGGATCCCCATTTCCATTGAACTCTATCTAGGGCCACGGATAACTATGAAAATATATCCTTCCTTTCCATCACCATAAAAGCAATCCTGCTCTCCAACACTTTGGTTCTCACTCCCATTTTTCTTATTCATAGAACTAAACTTCATATACTTGAGTGATTGAGAAACGTTATCTTAGGCACTAGAGTTGCTATTTTCATCTATCATATAACTTGCACACTTGCAGTTACCATTTGTTTCTAAATCCCTGCTTTGGACAAAACAAACCCTCTTTTCTATGAGTTTTCTCATTGATTACCTTCATTGTATCATCTCTAATCACCTCCAGTTTAAGAGTAAATTCCCATCTTTAATTACCATACTCAACACTCCATCTTTGACATATTAAAAGTATAGTGAAATTCACTTCTAAAACAAAGAACTTGGACACTTGGGATAGTAGTAGAAAGGTGGGTTGGGAGATAAAAAATCATTATTCTTATCTATGGTTCTACTTTCTTCCGCTTTTACCAACTGATATCTCATGCAGTAATGCAGAGTGGTCAGTTTCATTTGACGACATCTAGGAACAGAAGGATGGTCAGGTAAGTTAACTTCCCTCGCCAAGAAATTATTTTTGTAGGAGTTAGAAAACTAATTTGTTATATCTAATATTTTTGTCATACAAAAAACAAAACCAACATAATTAAAATGCATTTTCTTGAGCAGCTGATTGGTAATCCCACTTAAAACTTTACCTTGAAAATTCAAATACTACTCAGATACTCCTACATGCATATGGAGTAACCACGTTCGGCCCAATCTCAATCTAAATTAAATCTCACCAATTTAATTGAGTCTCTCAACATCCCAACACGCAAAACTTAACCAGTAAAAAAGAAAAACAAAAAGGAAAGAAAGCTACTTTTGGAATCAGTTGTTTGTAATCTCATTGTTCCCGCATTTCCTATCATTCATATCCTTTATAAATAAAAATAATTAAAAAAATTAATATCAGGAAACAAGTTTCAATCCTGCTCCATGAAGAGGGGACAATAAGGAAACAAGAAAAATCGAATAAGACACAAATTATCAGGACATTGTAGTCACTACTGCAAGCAATCCATTCAGTCCAATGTAAAAAAACACTTTGCCAACATATCAGTGATGTTTGCATTAAACCCTAAAACAAAATAATTAAAAAGGCAGGAGAACAATGTAATTTGAATACCGGAACATATTTGAACTTTCTCCGAGGCGGTTCTTCAGGCTGTTCCGGCTGTGCATCCTTGGTGTTACCATTGGCGATGGCGCTGTTGGAGTTGTTGGTGGTGGTGTTGTGGCTTTGGGTTATAGGAGTCCACTTGTAGAGGAGGAGATGAGAAGCGTTGGAAGAATGAGAGTGGTTGTGGTTGTGATTGTGATTGGTGTTGGAATTAGAGGAAGCAGAAGAGGGTGATACGTGGACCCATTTCTTCTTCCACTTCCGCACCGGTCCAGTAAACACCGTGGCCGGTCCGTATCGGGTCGAGGACCGCCCTAGTCGGGCCCCAACTCCCTCCATCAATACCAGATCTGTCTCCGATCCGCCTCCACCAAAACAAAAACCCGCCTTTTTTCAGTTTCTTTTTTCTTCAGATAATATTTTGATTTTTGTTCTAAATTTTCTTCCCTACAAAACCCTCTTCTTCTTTCCCTTTCTCTCTCTACATAAATACAAAACACTGTCTTTTCCTTGCCGTCTGGATCAGAGATCCCCTCTTCTGGTTTATGCTGTGGCCAATCAGGACCGTCCATAGTGCCTATTGATGATACTGGAGCGGGTCGGGTTAGGTTTATCCACCTTCCCCTATCCAAATTCTTGTATTCTCATATAATTTTTAAAATTGAATTATATTTTAATATATACTCAGCAGTTTTAACATTATTACTATTTTAAAATTTCAAATTGATATAAGCGGTGCAAGAATGATCATTTGAACTAATTTATATAAATTTTTTCTTTTAAAACTAACCCACTTGTTGAATCTTAAAGCAAAGTTATGTGAAAAGTAGGATGAAGTATTTGTCCAATGAACTATCTAATAATAGTTATAAAATATTGTTGATAAAAAGAAGTATATACATACACAAAATCTGATACTCCTTTTCAGGTATGCTAATACAAAGACATAAATCATAGTAAAGAAAGGAGAAAGAAAAGACACATGATTGTTTTGTAGATTTGTCTTACCCACTCAATAAATATACCATTTTTGGATTTTCATCCATATTTTACTAAAAATTATTGTGAAAAGAAATATCTGTGCATAATTCTTTATACTTGTCTCTCTAGACAATTTATTCACATACTTTTAATATAAATATTTTCAAAACTTTATCCATTCACTAATATTTGAAAAATAATTAAGGATTGTCATTTTTGTTTTAAAAATATATATTTTTTCAAAAATAAATTATTTAATATATTGTTCATGGTTAAACTTTATTTTTTTCAACAAAGGACAATAATATATATTAATAAGATGACATAAGGCTATCAAAACTTTTAAGAACAACTTACAAAAGTTTTAATTATGTTGTGTTAAACGATTAAGGTGACATGTGAGACTAAAAAATGAAAAGAAAGATACCACAACATTTTTATTATAAAATAACCATTTATAAGAACTATAAGTTAAGTTTAAAAGAAAAATTTAGTATAAAAGTATCAGCTCCCAAAACAAATACATGAAATAATAATCAAAATTAAATAATGACATCTTTTATATTGGTACACACACGTGTCTATACACACTCGTGCCTATTTATAAAAATTAAAATACAACTACACTATATTTATTTAACAGTAATAATTTGTGTTTGTCTGTCATTTAATTATTTTTACTAATCAACCAGTAATGTACTTTATAGAACTCGCATTTAACAAAATAAATAATAAATATTTAACTATTTTTACCAATTTAAACCACTCTATAAGTATAACCTAATATATTGAATCACTTCATAAAAAATTAAAGTAGTGAATATGTTAGTAATATTTAAATAATCAATTGTTCCATCTCCTTCAATAAGTTGGATAGGATTATTATACTTAAAAATTTAAGATAAAAAAATGAGAGGCAAGGAGGTTGATTCAATATCTTTTCCGTTTTTGTACTCAATATAATCGATGCATCCACTTTGTTCTGAAATTTATATAGCTTTTTGTTATCATTAAAACTCAATTAAGTCCTCCTTGGAGTTAACAACATTTTAAATTATTTTATCATATCAACATTTACCTAGTTACTACACTGTTTAAAGTAGTAATTATATAAGGGGAATCAGATTCAATTACAGATTTTAACCAATTTAGTTATACATTTATATAAATTAAGTAAAGTGGACTTAAATTTAATTTAAATAATTTCTTTTAATTAGATTAAATAAAAAATTTAAATTTTAAATCTGACAATAAAAACATTATTTATCTAATAAATTTAATATAAGAAAAATAATGTTACAGTTGACTATATGAATATTAATATTTCATTCCTTATATCATATTTTATATTTACATTTTTTAATTGTAAAATAAGTTTTTAATTATTATTTGATATTTAAGTATTTTAAAAGTTATTGTTTATGTTTGTGTCATGGATACTAAAAATATTGATTTTGTGATTTTATCTTTAAATTATTTATCTATCTTATTATATTTTTAATTATTTATTTATTAATTTTCTTGCTTTCTCCGTGTTTGGTCACTTCAATTCGTTCTAAACGTCCGTCTTGGAAACCAACAGAATTATAATGTTTAGTTGGATATTGTTGGTTATTGATTTTAATATTATTTTTGTGATGCTGGATAGTATAATATCTTTGATCTGGGATATGCCACACAGGTTCTATAAAAGATCTTCCTTTGATCATTATATTGTCTTTGTTTCATTCTGAGATAAAAATATAGCCCATGATGAAATCTATCATAGTAGTAATGTAATTTGGATTTCCTTTGAATGCTTATCCTAAATATTTGTAAGTGACCTGCTAAATTTGTATTCCATTGATCTTCCTTCGTTGATTACAAAGAGACACCATTTTGCAGCAACTCAAGAACAAGATGTCCAAAGCTCAAGTTGTTGCTGGTATGAACCATTCTCTCTGATATTCTCTCTATTTTCTCTCCCTTCCTGCATGTCTCTTCTTCCCTGATTTTCTATGTCATTCTGCTGTAGGTGGAGATCGTGACTCTATCCGGAGCTGATTCCCGTAACTTTTGTTTTGGAAATACTTGTTTTGTTCTTCGTTTATTCCATTATAACATACAAAGGTCTTGCATACCTTGTGTTTGTTGAAAGAATGTTGAGTAGATTCAAAATTAATACCATACCAGTGTCTTGTGTCAACTTGTTATGAGATTATTCGGCTTTTAACCGGTATTTTGTTGTTCAAGTTTTAAATAGTCTATATTAGTAACTTCACTAGTTTCTAGTTGAAGACATGTATCACTTCAATTTTTTTTTTAATAAAAAAATGTTCACTATATTGTTTTAGTTGTTAAAGATTTCATCAATTATTGGTGTCATTAGCTGGACACTATAATTGAAAAGTGGAAAACACTGTATATGTTGCTTCGACCGAAACTTAACTTGTTTACTGTAATTGGCGAAATGAATTTGAAGAGAATTGAATAGCGAATATTATTGTAATATACCTTGTGGTGAATATTTTATCCACATATTGTAAAGTTTGTGTCCGATGATGTGCCACTGAGTTATTAAATTCATTTTGGTGGACCATAGGCATAGCGAAATGGAGGCAGACCAATAAATGTCTCTGAAAATAATGTGCTAAATGAAAATTGAATTAGGAGGCTGCACAGAAAATTGATCATTTGCCATTTCTTAATTGTTCTTTACATTTACTGCACAATGTCATTTTTAACATTATCTTCTCAAATAAATAGAAAAAATGCTAGAACATAGCAATGAACTTTGCCAGAGCCGTGCTAGTTGCCACATCTATGATCTACCTAAAAGACAAAAATATGCGAGAGCCGTGCATCAGAGAAATTGTTCTCAAGCACTTTTTTGGCTAAAGACACTTCACAAAACCATTCATCAGCTCCCGAGTTCAACCACCAATAAAAGAACAACTTCTATACAAACGAATACTATGATTGTGACATTAATCATACACCAACGTTATCGGAATTAAACACAGCTGTCAAATGGCTGATTCTGAAACCAGCATTAGTGGCGTAATCAACATCCCTGCAATTCTTCGTTTTCACAGGTCGAACTTCAAATCCAATGGACCTTTTAGGAAACAAAGACTCAGAAGACAAAGGTGATGATGATGCCCTTTTAGTTGCAACTGCATTAGTTGTTCGCTTGTAAGCACTGAACCACTTGGCTTGCATGTACACATTTCTCCTCCACGGTGGTATGTGCAGGTTCATTCTTTTCATGGAACCCTTAATAGCAGTGCACATTAGTCTCACAACCTGTTTAAGCTCATCCACTTTACCCACAAATATCAAAGGGAAAACATCTAACAAGGCAGAATATTGATTTGTGGGACGAGCTATTTCGAATTCCAAAGCAAGGCAAATTTCAACCACATAGCGTTTTCCCTTCAAATTGACATCAATGTACTCATAATTACCAGCTGTTAATCTTCCATTTTTCTCCCACTTCGATTTGCAGAGCCCTGCAAAAAGAGGGTATAATTAAGTCATCAAACCAAGTTCCCAATTACCACGATCATTCTCAGTGATAACTTCACACAATTAAAACCATGAAAATCAAATTCTTAATTCAAATTTCACAAAAATTGTGTGGATGCTGTAAACTATAATTTAAGAACCAAAACTGTTTGTTATATAATACTAACCAGCATCAAAACCTTTTTCCCTCAACTGAGACATCAAATGGCGTTTGCAATTGCTACCAACAACTCCAGATGCAACTTCAACCTCTCTCCTAATTCTCTCTTTTGCGTCCCTTTCATCCTCGTCATCCTCTTCATTTCCGGAAAACAAACTCCGCAACATTTCTTTCTTCTCCGAATCAGACCACTCGGTTTCCTCAAGCTGTTCTTCGCCGCGCTCTTCCTCAAAGTGAACAACGCCACCCACTTCTTCTTTTTCTCCCGTTGTCTCGTTCTTCTCCATGAAAGACTTCACGAGATCAGACAAATCGGTTAAACTCTCCGGCGAGTGCTCGCTCCCGCTGCTCTCGCAGAGCCTCACACGTGCCACGTCAGCGTCAAACGCCGCTACCATTCTCTGAAACCTCACGGGAATCCTTGCCATGTCTGAAAAAATATTATGCACCCCTTTCTCTGGCCTTCAGAAGGAGCATATAAAGATAGGAAGGAAAAATAAAGCAATGGTGGGGGTTACACTGTGTTATGGTTACATGTGACGTTGAAATGTCGATATTGTGTCCACATGAAAGAAGAGGGAAATGGCATCATTATTTATACATAAATGCTGAGCTGAAACAGTGGAGTTTTTTTCTCTTATCTTTTTGTAAATTAAAATTAATGAATGTAGTCAAATTATTGAACTGATTTGGTGAATGTGGTCTTAAAGAGCGTCCCGATTCAGTGGTAACTGTAGTTGAAGGAATGAACATTGGCACACTGCTTCTTATCAAAGAAGATTAAGCAGAGTCAAAACTCAAAGTTTATTTGCATAATTACATGGAAAAAAATTCACAATCTAGAACTTGAATACCTTACTTGTCTCATTGTCATCATCATGGGAAAGGAAAGTTTGATTGTAGTTATTTCAGTTATTTCTAACTTTTTTATCATAAAATGCATACATCTACATAATGTTGACATAAAATTAAAATAAAAAACAAAACGCATATTTTGTTATGTGTAGATTACATCTCGTGATCTTTCATTTTTTTTTAATAATTAATCAACTAGTGTAGATAACATGTATTTAACATTTATTAAGTAAAAAATAGACATGGAATTGAATTTAATATAACATCTTAATTTAAAAGTTGATGTTGAAAAATCTATTTTTGAATGAAGAACAAGGCAGCTAAATTTTGATTGAATATTTTTATTAATTAGTTTATTTCACCCATGTGGAATTACTTCGGAACAATATTAAATGTAGCTCCAGTCAAATTAAGCAAACAATTAAATGTTATGCATCTTGCGTGTTTTCATTTTGTTAATCGGGGAAAATTATTATTAATCATAACAAAATGTTTTATGAAAAATAAATATACATTAATTTGTACAAATACACTGTAAGGGTTTGATTGTACAAATAAAAAAGAATGAATATAAACCAATTTTGATGGTTCAGGTTAGTTTAACGTCAAGTCTAGTTCGGTCTACTTTCGCATCCTTACCTAAGTTGAAAAAAAAGATAACCATGTTAAAAAAATGAATTAACCATGTTATAAAAAATATTTCATAGGAAAATAGATAATTTACCAATGTTATAAACTATGTTATATAAAAATATTGTAAAATTGTTCTACACTATATGTATAGCAAGTTTATTAACATTACCATCAATTTTACTTTAAAAAATCATATTTACGGAGATTTTTATTTAGTAAAGGTGTAAAATTGTGTTTTACTATCATTGTATATTACCTTCAAAATCTTATTATATCACTAATATTTTTTTATTACTATTGTAATCAATATTATTTATATTAGTATAATTTAATTGACTATTCAGTATACATATTGGCTGTTCAGTATACTCTGTAAGACTTATCGACTTCCCAAATAAATGTACTAATTCCATGTTCTTTAAAATATTACTTCTATGATCCATCAACACATTAAATATATTATTTGTGTTTGGAGCTGTTTGAAGATGCCTATTAAATCGGTTTGAGTATAACTTTTACAAACTAGTCTCAACTCTATTTTTTAATATTCTAGGAAAAATATTCTATAAATGTAGCCAACAAAGTAAAGATTTTCAACCATGTTTTCTTATTTATTTATAAGAGATTCAAATATAATCTTAACCATATTTTTCTATAATCTTAACTATATTCCGTAATCGATACATATTAAATGATTGAATACGGTAATTTATGATGTTCATTTTTTATAACATTATCTTATACTAAAATATTTAATACTTTTAAGATGTTCATTTTTACTAATATCATTTTATATTAAAATATTTTAAAGTATTTTATAATTTTACATCATATTTAACTAGTATAAGCATAAACAATTTTCAAAAAAAAAATTAAATCATTGACACTTTTACATTTTTTTTATATTTTCCTTAACTTGTTTCAAATTAAAATATTTTTTTTTAGAATTCTGACCTTTTAAAATTAAGTATATAAGTGTACTTTTTTTCAGTGAAAATGTATTATATATATATATATATATATATATATATATATATATATATATATATATATATATATATATAAAGAAAAAAGAAACTATGTACGTACATGAATTCTGACCCTTAGTGGTTTGAATGGACGACCTTCGAAACCTAGCCCGCTAAGTGAGAAAAATAAATGTGGGCCCATTATCCACATTCATTGCGATTGTTCTATTATTTTTTTTTTCTATTTTATTCGTCTCTGGGTCTGAATTAAGTTGCGACGTGGAAATTTGGTGCCGTTGTGCATGCAGGTGCCTCTGTGATTTTTTTTTCTTTTATTTTGAGCATGAAAATGTTGTGCTGTGTTGAAATGAGACCAGATTCACTGAACCTCAAATAAATGTCCATATTCATTGAATCAAACACATATTTTATGAGATCATTTTTATGTTATATTGTATTAGACATGATGAAGTTAAAGTGTTACTGAAAATTTGATGATTTAGGTTTAGTTAATTTATTCAATTAAATTTAATTAAAAGTTTGAATATGGTTCATTAAAATTCATCAAGTGTTAAAATTTAATTAAATTTATTTCTATGAAAATTTTAAGATTTTTTTTTTTGCAATTTAAGCAACACAGTATTTAATAGAATTATTAAGTTTTAATAGTTTTAAAAAAATTATAAATATTTGTCATTGTCCTTAGTTTATGTCGGTCTTAGTTGCATTTCTTTTTCACATTTTATAGTTAACAATCATCATTTTGTGAATTTTGTCTCACACATTTTATAGTAAAAGTTTTGCTTTTCAACATATTTTATCAGCATGCTAAGAATAAAATGAGGTCGCTCTGAAAAAAAATTATACAACCACATGTGAGTATACTTTAGACATATGTATGAAAAAAAATTGGTAATAAAATTAAATATTCCAATATTAATAGATACAATAATATTAAAATCAGGTCTATTATTAAACAGTTTAAGTATCCCTTTGGGTTAGTTTTATGAATATATTTTTTTTTTCATTTATTTATTCTTTGTCAGGTCAATAATCTATTGACTAAAAATTATTCTAAGTGGGATATTCTCATACTTCCTTCAATTGGTAACCCTTCTCTGATGAGTTGGTGTTGGAAGGGAGTTACGTCTCTCATTTCATCAACCCTGATGTTACACTGTTGCAAATGTAAAAATAAAAACATAATATTATCAGTTATTTTTTTAGCAATCCCATTTATATTATTTCAACATTGTTTAGGAAATCTTATAATAACATCAGCATTTCTTTTTTCTAAATTGCCGACTATTATTCTTTCCTTTTAGTATTTTTTTATTTACGTGTCACTTAAATTTGGATATCTACTTGAAATAAATTACTCATTTTAATTTTACAGGTTAAATTAATGTATTTTTTTTATATATAGTATTCGTATTTTCTGTTTATATATTGCATTCGTTAAATTTATGTATACAAAAAAAAATCTTCATCGACTTTATATAATCATTGTTAAGATTCTAGGCTTTAGTTGTTTATTCAATCAATTATTAAGAGAGTAAATAAAACTAGTTTTTTTACATAACATAAAATTCTAGTTACGATGTATTCGTAAAATATAAATACCGGTGAAAGTTATTACATTGAAATATTTTTAATATAAAAGAAGTAAAGAATAAAATTGAATTAACATGAATTCTAATTTGATCGATTTAAAATATATTTAAAAAAAACACACACATATATATGTTTTTCTGGCGGACATAAATTTTAAATAAGTGGTTCCCTTTAAAATATTAAAATGGGTGACAAAGAAAAGGGGAAAGTATGATCTTAGTGGTGTTTTGGTATGCTGGTATCAGTGTGTACAATATTTAAAAATGATATTTAAATTTAAATTAGGGTTAAATATGTTTTTTTTTTTCTTTCAACTTTCAGCTAAAATTGGAATTAATTCTTTTTGAAAATCTTAAACTAATTTAGTCTCTCATATTTAAAAATACATATATTGTGTCATTTTAATCAAATTTTTTATTAAGTTTATTTGATGTTTCAAACACATTTCAGTATAGTATTTTAGTTTGTTTACACCGTTTAATACATATTTGTTTCAATGTTAGGTGAGAAATGTGTTTCAAATGTAAAATAAATTTAAAAAAAATGTGTTTAAAGGACTAAATTTACACATGTCTAAAATATGAGGGACTAAATTAGTTTAAGGTTTATAAAAAGAACTAATTCCAATTTTTTGAAAAAAGTTGGAGTAGGACTCAAAATAATCTCTTATTTAATGTTATATTAATGTGGTGTATGTGTTATATGCGTGGTGCGTATAGAAAGCTGTTTTAGTTGAGCATGTTTTTGACTTTGGTTGATTTGAGTATAAGAATAAAAATAATAATATTTTGTATATGGAGAGAGTTGGGCTTTTAAAATATTTGAACCGATTATAGTTAGGAACAAAAGTAAATGGAGGGTGAGTTTGAGAAGTGATAGGTGCAGAAGGTAAATTCTTTATTTCTGTTCTTTTATTTTTTTTCAGTTCTCAATCACTTTATAATCTGACAAAACTTTAGAATGAAAACAAGAACACTTCTTTCGTTTCTTTAAAGATATTTCGTTCTATCTTTTTCTATTGTATACCCTCCTTATGATCTTGCATGAAAAGGAATGTTGAGGTTTTAAGAGAAAAGAGTCTCTGGATAAATTTAAACTTAGTTGGGTTGTGTACTTGCATGTTTAGAAATATTATAAACATATTATTTATAAATAGACATACTTTGAGTGAATTTTAGAAATATTGAATGAGAATTTTACATTATTGATGAGATTGAAATTTTAGGAATAGGTTAAATTGATTTCTTATAAATACAGTAAAACGAGTATTCTAACTTTAGTGAAATGATTTAATTATGCATGAAAAGTGTGTGAACGTATAAGGTAAATACTTAAATGTTTGGTTACGTATATAAATATGGAGTTAATGTTTGCCACTTACGTGTGGAACTACTACTCTAAACCATGTTCAATGTCATATCGAGGGAATTGAGACGTTAAAATAACAAGATTTTTCTGTGAACAATTAAATAACCAAGTATTTTACCTTGAGATATGAAATATGTTAATTTTATATACTAATCTAGAAGTCGTGATGTCTTAATATTGTTTGATTTGACTTCTACGGCAAATAATATAATTGATTTATTGTATTTATAGTTTCACGTTAAACTTCATATGATTGTGATTAATATTTTATATATTGATTTACTTTTTTAATAGCTTACTCTAATTATTTTATGCTTTTTATATCAATCCTACGTTGAGTTTGAAATTTTAATCCTCCTTTTTAATATATATATATATATATATATATATATATATATATATTAAATATAATATTTAAATGTTTTTCAAATATTATTATTATTTGATAATTTCTGTTTGTTACAGTAAGTATTTGGGAAGTTAGAGGCCTGAACCTAATGGACCAGCAAAGAGCAGAACTTTTTGTGTTCTGTAATAGGAAATTAATTACAAGATGTACAAAAACAAAACTCTTGATTATTCCCACGCGCCCTCTGCTTTGCAAATATGCTTCCATAATGATTAGTTTCACGAAATATATGTGTCTAATCACATAATTTCAATCGTTGTCATGAAATATTTAAATTAATAATTAAAGATAAAAACTAAGAGATTTATTATTATAAATTATATATTATTAGAATACATTTGAATCTTTATTTTATAAATAATTATTTAAAAACCTCTGTAATAATTAAAATTTAAACATGTATTTCAAATTCTATTATAACTAGTTTTAGGTTTAGTAGTTCTTTGGTTCGGGTTTTTTATTTATTTATTTTTTTATTCTCGTGTTTATTTTATTTACGGGAAATTAATATGGTATCTTTCATAAAATTAATATTGATATCGGATATGTGTTTCTTTTGAGTTGGCCGTTGAAATGCGATTAGTAAAAACCAAAAAAGAGAAAATTGAAGAAACCTTCGATCACTTATATCTGATTACTTTTCAAATGACATGGATACTAATTTTAAGAAAAAAAAAACATTAATTTCTTTAACTAAAGGAGAAAATGAATAAAAAATAATCTTAAATAAATCCTTTCAATATATATAAAAAAAAACTATAGACTCTTAATATTTATTGAACTTTAAAATTTAAAGATTAAATTTGAATTTTACGATAACTAGTTTGAACGAAAAAACCCACCAACGCAATAATTAATGTTAGTTTAACACGTTTGCTTTCAACATTTTCTTAAACATCTGTGAGGTAGGTAATTTTATGAATTGGGTCCATTGAAGCTCTTTATAATCATTTTTCCTTAATAAAAAGGTATTCATCAAATTATAAAGTCATTTGGGATATACATGTTCTCTTTAGGATAATTATTTCTTAGGATTGAAATCGTGTTTTTATCCCAAATTACAATTCTCGGAACCCCTCACTTTCGATTACCCTAATGAACCCAATCGATCGTAAGTTATATTCCCCCTTTTTTTTTAATGGTTGTTACCTTGTTGCTTGCATAATACTTCATTTTATCACCTTTTTATTGTACATAAAGGTTAAATTTCAATACAGTAGGGTTGGGAAAAATACATTTTAAAGTAATTTAAGTTTGTATTGGTTGGACATTTTAGTCCTTAACATTTCAATTTCAATTTTTTTTATGGAATTACAATGTTTAGAAGAAAAAAAAAAGGCAAAAATAATAGATATGAGAAAGAGGGTACAATGGTCCATCGAAGGTGAAAATTTATGGAAGTGTTTCACTTCATTTATTATTGGATTACCAAAGAGGGCTTTCACTTTAATGTGGTGAAGAGATAAAAAGAAGGGTAAATAAGTACATAAACAGAACACACTCTTCCACACACACACACGGAGCAATTGACAATTGGTTGCAGAGAGTGTGGGAGGAGAGTCACAACTACCAGTCCTTGCTCTGCGTCCTGTGAGTTTGGGAGAGTGAGGAAGCTACCTGGAAACTCTTTCCTTGCGCTGCAAAACACATTTATTTATAACCGCAAACCACCTTCTATTTTCGTCACCGTCGATTCATCACTCTCTTCACCCACCATCACCACCTCCGGCGAATATTGGAAAATAGAAATGGGTAAAGGAATCGTTTTTACTGTTGCAATGGTGGTCATTTGCCTGAGTGGAAAAGGGGTGGCAGGACAGGAGCATCATGTGGTCGGAGCAGACCGTGGTTGGGATCCAACCTCGGACCTTGTTTCCTGGTCTTCTGGCAGGGTCTTCAGGGTTGGAGACCAAATTTGTAAGTCTCATTCTTTCTCTCTTTTTCTTTACCAAATAGGTAAATCAATTATTCTGTTATGTTTTTTTTACTTTATATTGTATCTTCCCTACCCATTGAGTTTCACTACTTTCTTGATTGGGATGAAAATGAAGAATGATGAAACATGCCCTGTTTTAATTTTGTTTTTCACTTTTCATTACACGATCTGGGTCTTGGAATTGATTGTGATGACACTTATGTTATAGAAAAATGATGAAAATTAAAAGGAGAGAATTATACGTCAGCTTTCAAAGATTTTGCGTTTCCGTCTGTTCTGTGCGTTCATTTAACCGGAGGAGCTGAGTGACGGCAGTTCATTCACTGAGTGACTTAGCTCCTTTTTGGTGGTGTGTTTCAGCATTTTTATTTTGTTGTGAAGTAAAACCTAATAGTTCTTGAAGAGATAATAAATTGAAGATAGAAATTAAGTTAAAATTGCATATATTATTATTCATGTGATTAGTAGGAACCTTTAAGTTGAGTCTTGCGAATAGTTGGTACAGAATTTGTGCATAAAATTGTTGCTTTTATTATATATACAAATAAAGTAGGCAGCACTTTTTCTTTGTAGTTTGACGCGATACCTTGTTCTATTAAAATTTTATATTAGTGATATAGTAACATGAAAGGATGAAACGATTAATCACACGGTGACTTCAAAGGTTAAGTGTATTATGAAAAGAATTATACTTTTGTTTTCATCTTATCATGTAATTTTCTCTTATCTTTTATTTCTCTAGTTTAGAAGAAGAGAAATGCTAACAAGACGTTTGTATGTATTGTATTGTAGCATAAAACACATGATGTTAGGTATGATGAGACATTGAATTTGTCGTGGTTATACCGTGTTTGTCTATTTTAATATGAATATGAAAAAGATAACGGTGTGGGGATGTGGACCTGTAAAACGAGCAGGGCTAGCATACTCAGTGGCTGAGGGATTGGTGGCTGAGCTGAAAAGCAAAGAGGAATATGAGGCGTGTGATGTGAGAAATCCCATAAAAATGTACACAGAGGGTCTGCATGGTATCCCACTTGAGAGTGAAGGAATGAGGTACTTTGTGAGCACTCAACCTGATAACTGCAAAAAGGGTCTGAAGCTACACATTGAGGTTCTGCCACAGGGCCAAGGCATCACAAACAATAAGTATCCCACCCTATCTGATTTTCAGGCTGCTGCACCCATGACTCCTTCTGCTTCAACCCGTTATGGTCAGAGCACTGTGTTATTGCTCACTGTTTTGTTTTTCGTCATCATATACCTTGCTTATTGACTCACATCTGTCACTACCATTTATGTAAGAACCACTGGTTTTATGTATTATTTAGATACTGTTTCGTGATGTGGGTTTTGAGCACCCACTGGTTTTATGTATTATTGACTGACATCTGTCACTACCCTATATTTCTTTTAATGCGAGTATATGTCTAGCACTCTAGTTTTAGAAAGATATTTGGTTTTTTCAATCCTGTTTCATGATTTTATGTAACATGTAATCTTCTTCAAATAAGATTTTTTAGTGTCAATATTGATGAAATCGTTCGGGGCATTTTACAATTCACGAAATCTAAAATAATCATCAAATTCACTCTCTCAAATATTACTTTTCTAACTAGTTCTTAAAATAATGAATTATACGAATGATATTCATCAGTTTAGTACCTGCAACGCATCGATGGACTTGACTGATGTTGTGAGATTAATTTAAAAGATTTTTCAATACTTTCGACTGTACTCAATAATTTCTAATGTTTGAGAAAGTATTTATAATATAATACTATAAAAAGGATAAAATTGATGGTTTATATAAAATAATTTGCACATACACGAAGAATACTGATAAACGTACATAAGATTTATTATAACGTGTACAATTTTCTTCTTTCTATAATGTTGATAAGAGGTAGATCCTGTTTATTCAATGCGAGGGGGTAATCTCCATATACCCTGTACTCGCATTTGTAACCCGATGAAACCCGACTTTCATGATTTAAAAAACAAGTCTCTTACACTTGATGGGCATTAACTTAATAATATAATCTCGACGACGGTGCCCAAAATGTGAAAAATATACATGGAACTATTCTCCTTTTTATGCAACATCTTTTCCGAACCAATCATTGGGGTCTACACGTCACTTATCTCTCAGGATAACATAACTGGATCCATTTGCAGTCTTCTGTATTTTGGAGATTCTCTTGAGGATCTCAGCAAATGCTTGCTTATCCTGTGCATGTAGCAAAGAAGCACAAGATTCAGTTTCAACCAAAGATTTAAAAATTGAACCAATGATGCTATCATGTCAAACTTAGACCAGTTTAGCCATCGATCCAAATGGATCACACGAACATTGCAACTAAATAAAGTATACGAAAAGGGGCAAATTAGAATCAGATAAGCACTCTTATCCTCACGCAATACATAGTTCGTGCCTCCAATCGTCTATCCAAAAGAACAAGGTAATATAAGATTATCTGCAGCTATATTGACACAAGAGTCACAATTCATTATGAACATTATTAAAATGGCAGCTCCACAAAAATTAGATGCATTACATAATTTCCAAAGTCCTGGAGCCAATTTGTAAGCATTTATTAAGAATTAGCCTGCGGCTTCGGCGAGCATGGAGCAGTGAAAAACACACTTTAATTATAAAACATACTGAAACGTACCGTGGACATGGCATACACAATTTGATTCAAGAATAATAAAGCAAACATACCAAGTTCAATCGAGGATAGAGCAAATTTATCACTTACCTCTGAAGATCTCAATCTTGCCTTAAATTTAGCTACAAGATCCTGAGTGGTCACTGGAGTCTTCTGCCTTAAAACAGCCCTAATTTCTTCCTCACTCACAGGTCCAGTAGCTGTTCCGGAAGACCCAGGCTTTGATGATGGAGGTGTACCTTTGGTAGGTGCACTGCTTTTAGATGCAGACCCATTTATTTCTTTGGTAGACTTCGGTTCCTAATTTAATAAAACAACAAAGAATTTTAATGGTAGTTAGGAAAACTGTTGGATTAGCATTTAAAAATAAGTTCTTTTGTAACAGAACAAAATTTATTTGATAAAAGATTCTTCTAAAATCTCATTCTATACACAAATCTACAAAAGCCATATGGTGTTTGAATCCGTCATTGAAAAATTTCTTCCAGGATAAATTAAGAGCACTTTTTGTCCAAATCTCGAAAGAAAAGTTCCCCAACAAAGCAGTATCAGCTTTTGCAAAAAATTGGCCCTCTAAAGTAAGTCAAACTCTACAGTAATTGATCGATGTTGAACTTGTAGAAGTTATCCAAGCACCTAACACTTTTATGAAAAAGTAAAGCAATAAGTGTAATCCAGCAATCTCACGAAAATCAGTGACTTACATTTTCCTGTTTCACCTTCTTTGGTGTTGCAGTATTAGCTGGTTTTGCTTCTTCATTTGATTTTCTCTTTCCCTTTGAAGACTTCGAAGATGGTGTTCCACGAGCAGGTCCTGTTGCTGCTGGCTTTGAAGGGCTAATGTCAACAGGTTCTTCCTTAGGGGCATCCTTCTGCTTCGTAGCAATCACAGGAGGATTGCCAACCTCGTCATCCATCTAAGAAAAGAAAAGTGACTCATTAATCCATGAAAATGCTAAGCTTTCCAGGATTCCAGTTAAGTACATTGAACGAGAGAGAAATAGAAGTAAAAGATGCTGAAAACTGTGTATGGACTACACAACATTTTAAGTAGGTTGATTTGAAATAAATACAAATAATTCTAATAGACTTTAATCCAACATACATGATATGATATGATATGCCTATAGATAGTATTCAAATATATATGATTCCAAAAAGATAACCCCGTAACGATAACTATTATAATTAAACAAGAAAACAAATCATAAAATATAAAAGAAGAATACATGTTTTAAGAGTTCATTTAATATACTCTAAAATATTCTATGATAATATTATCAGATGTTTCTAACATTATAAAATGAGTTTAAGTCTAACTTAAACTCACAAAATACAACTTTTAAAGTAAGGTTTGCAATCAATTATATACCACACTTTGACTATATTCCTAGTTAACGTGAGATTTCCTACAAATACGAATCAAATTACCCACTTACCCTTGTAGAGAAGTAAAGGGTGTAAAAGCTATATTTAGACCACCACAAAAAGAAATTGTAGTTTGTATCAAGTTATTATGTTAATCCCTTTCATCTTATTAGTGACAAACGGAACAATTAGCAATTATAGAACTTCTATAAAAAGTTAAGGAAAATGGCAAACTGAAAAGAAAAAAGAACGAAAGTCATACATCGTCATCGTCGTCGTCATCATCCTCTGCATCAGATTCATTCAGACCACTAGCTTTCCCAAGCAGCTTCTTCAGTTCTTTCCCAGATTTACTCAGACCTCCCCCTTCTTCATTATCTTCATCCTCCTCCTCCTCATCCTGCAATTTCAATTGTAGCTATGATTTAGGTATGTCACAATAACATAGAAACCAAATATGAAAATGTCTTTATTAACTCCAATTTATTCCATGTGTACAACATAATAGAATACATCAAGCATCCCTGTAACCAAAATGACAATACCAGAAAATGTCTGAAAGCATAGCATACTTCCAGGTGAAAAGGAAACCAAGGAACTCATGCAAATGAGCAATGAGCAAGGTAAATCCATTAATAAATGCATTTTAATAAAGTATTAAAGTTCTAATCCTGGATCACAAAATAGGTCACTCTGTGAAGGTTACATAACAAAACAGGTTCTTATCTTTACATAACCAGTAATTCCACTACCTGATTTTGAGCTATTCTTCCTCTCATAACAAAGATTAATTAAATATATCGAAAATATAGCATCTAGGAAGTTACAAGAGAAAATGGGCAGTTAATAATATCTGTTTTCTCACAATAATTTTGACCTCCATAAATAAATCCATACTAAATACATCAACTATCAAATATTTGAGTTGAAACTAACCTGTTTGATTTCAGGAGGAGCAGGAACTTCAGGAGCCAACTCCTCCCTTTCCTCGGGATCATTTCCAACAGCTTCATCATCATCAGTGAAAATTTCTTCATGCTCCCAGTCATCACCTGTAAAAGATGTATGAGTCAAAAGCAAGAACTAGCATCTATATTCGTTGAAGTGTCCTGTGAGTTTTCAACAAAAAACAAGCTGGTTAGTCTATGCATGAATAACAAGGAAACCATCTACTGATGCTTTAAGTTCCAGTTCATGCCAGTTTAAGATTAAATAATCAGATTGTAATCACTTGAAATGATTGAGACATTATTCCAGTAAATAGATCAATCAACTCAATAGTCAAACTAATTAATCATGCAGTACATCAGTGCAGTGTTACTGACCCTAGAACACAACACTTTAAATGATTGAGACATTATTCCAGTAAATAGATCAATCAACTCAATAGTCAAACTAATTAATCATGCAGTACATCAGTGCAGTGTTACTGACCCTAGAACACAACTCATGGGTTATCCCAGCAGTTCAGCCGGTCAATTAGATATTTGGTTTTTAAGCTAAAAAACAGGGAATAATTCGTGCACAAACATATAATTCCTGAGTTTACATTTACAGTTAACTGTGCAGGTTGGACTGATCATCTTAGAAATATTATATGGGAAAAGTTGCACAGCTTCTGCAACATGGAAATTGACGCTTTCTCAACAAGAGACAGACAAGTCTTGCGTGTCTACTAGTCTATTACTGGTTTTGCACACTGTCAAGTCCATCAACATTCAAACAAGATGTTCTCATGAACTAATATTCATAATCTTTTTTTCTAACAGTCTTTTCTAATAGACTACTAGAAAATTCATAACGCTAGAACATAAATAAACTCTACTAAATACACTGAATGCACCTGCCCTATAATATATTCTGGGGTTCAAAACTCTCAATAAGTCATGCACATACAGCAAACTTATGGTAACGAGTAGATATATGAATTCTATAATCCTAGTTATATCCAAGGCCAAAATAAATACTTAAAAAAATTATTTATACGAAGCCTATAGTTGATTCATGGAAGCAAGCATTCGGTTTTGTTTTTACTATCTAAGCAATATGCTTCATCATGTAAGCAGATGTACAAGTCATAACAGTGAAGCAATCAAGTTAGATACTAGAAAAGAAGGACACTATCTAAGAACTTCAATAAAACTAAACCAGATTTAACAGAGACATAACAGTTTCCTCACATCTCCAACATTTAGTGATGCATACCCCCCCCCCCCCCCCCCCCCCCC